>JADMIO011529839.1_pt1 | contig 28697 bp, 23 predicted proteins | sample 8958161 | NCBI WGS metagenome assembly JADMIO01 (sample SAMN16585339, study PRJNA669376) | soil metagenome | isolation source: Crop rotation soil | place: USA: Cullars Rotation, Alabama | collected 2011 | reverse complement strand
AAGGTGAGCCAGTGTGATTACATTTGCGGCCTAACTGTGGCCAGTCCAGTTACGCTGGAGTCACTAGTATTTAGGTGACACTATAGAAGCGGCCGCGACAACTTGTCCACGTGGAATTCTAAGCTTAGGATCCCAATGTGCTGGAAAGGAGCGGCGAATTGAAGACGCGGCCACTGCCAAACTCGCGCTGCAGGTTCGCTGTTACCTTGAAGACCCCGCCTTTGCCTTTCACTTTCTCGAGCGACCCTTCGCGCGAGCAGTCGGCTACGTCTTCACCAAACACGACGATGCGCGGGTTCCGCTTCATCTCAGTGTGCAGGCAACGGTTGATGAGATCGACCATCGTGCCGGGATTGCCGCTCAGTTCAACCCCATCTTCGGTATCGAATTGAGAAGAAGTCGGATCGACATCGGCCGAGTAGATGTGTTGCATCGCCGTTTCCGGCGCCGGCTGCGGACTTGCGAGCGCGGCGTCAGAAGCTTCGGTAATTTCCCGATCGATTTCATCCTTGATTGCCTGCAAACCATCCTGATCGATTACGCCGTCATCAATCAGACGCGCGCCAAAGCGCTTGACCGGATCGCGCTCGGCATCCGAAGTCCGCTCTTCATCCGGACGATAGAGCTTTTCGTCGTCCGACAGTGAGTGCGAGTAAGGCCGAATAACACTCGCATGAACGAATGAAGGCCCGCGGTTCTTCCGGCAGTTCTCCACCGCGCGCTTCATCACCGCATATGATTCGACAACGTCCGTCCCGTCGCATTTCTGGCGGTACAAGTTAGGGAAACCAGAAATGAGTTTCGAAAGATCGCCGCCCGCGGTTTGCACTTCAACGGGCACGCTGATCGCATAGCCATTGTCTTCGAGCAGAAACACCACCGGCAGCTTCAGATTGCAGGCAGTATTCAGCGCTTCCCAGAACTCTCCTTCACTCGAAGTGCCGTCGCCGAGTGAAACGTAAACGACCTCATCGTTGCGAAAACCCTTAGCGACCTTTTTCAGTTCTTTGACCAGCTTGACGCGGTAACCGGCTTCGGCGCAGCCCACCGCCTGCAAGCACTGCGTGCCGGTCGGCGACGATTGCGTGACGATGTTGAGCTTTTTATGTCCCCAGTGCGAAGGCATCTGCCGGCCGTGCGAATTGGGATCGGCTTCTGCGCCGACACTTTCCAAAAGCATCTCGAGCGGTGTCATGCCCAGGCCCAAACACAAAGCGCGATCGCGATAGTAGGGATAGAACCAGTCGTAACTCGGCTTCAGGCACATCGCCGCCGCGGTCAGGATGGCTTCGTGACCGGCGCCGCTGATCTGAAAAAAGATCCGGTTCTGGCCCTTCATCTGGATCTCTTTGTCATCCAGCTTCCGCGACGTGTACATGGTGCGGAAGATTTCGATCATCTGTTCGGGGCTGAGTTGCGGCAGCTCGCGCGGACGCTCGCGCTCGCGACGGTGGCGGCGTCGCCCGCGTGATGGCTTTGCTGGTTCAGGCACCGCGACTGGCCTTGGCTCGGCACGGGCCACGGCCTTCGCCGTGAAAGCAGTTTCCGGGAGCTTCTCGTCTGATTTTTTTACTAGCCTGAGAACTTTCGTGTCGCTCATGATTTGTTTTTTTGAGCCCTCCCTCACGGTCGGGCTACTGCCCCGTTACTCGCCGTTGTCGCGCAAAATCTCGCGATACTCTTCGGCCATGCCGGGATGACCGTGGCGCGTCGCTGCGTCGATTCCGTGTTGATACGCTTCGTGCGCTTTGGCCGGCTGTTCCGCGCGCTCGTACGCCCGCGCCAACATTCCGTACGCATTACCCTCGTCGTCAGCGACGGCCAGATAGCGTTCGAGCGTTTCAATCAACTTCGTGCCGTCGCCGGCCTTTTCATATTCCTTAGCCAGGCCGAACAAGACCATCGTGTTCGACGGATCGCCGGCAAGCATTTGTTCGAAGACTTCGATTCGATTTGCGGCCATCTTAGTACTTAGTCGTCCAGTAGCTTTGCCTTCCCCGGCATGGCTTCGGTTATTAGGTGCCTCAGCCCCGAGACCTGTGCTGTATCCGCGAAAACCCGCTTTGGCAGGAAACGCGCAAATTTCGGCGCGCTATAGAAGTAAAAATCGCGCTGCGTTTCGCGAACTTTCGTCAGCGCCGCCCACTTACTGCTGCTATTACTTAACGCCCCCGTGATCTGAATTCCTTCGGCGTCAATCTTCCAAACATAAGGGCCACGGGAATCCGGAATCTTTCTTAACTGACGCCCGATAGTCCAACGCTGGGACCACGCAGTCACAGCGAAGAGCACTGCGATCATAAGAAACAGGCCGGGAATCACCCACCATTCGATACCTGCGCCGGCTCCCGCTAAATAATAAAACGTGGTTAGAACCAGCCCGCCGATCGCAAGCACAAAATAGCCTATCCTGAGGGGGCGTTGAGACATGAATTTAATTGCGCGCTGGTAATCTGCGTCATCATAAGTAACCTCGACTTCGATCACGTTTACTTGCCGCCAATCATCAACTTTGCAATTGTCTGCAACTGCATATTCGAAGTGCCTTCGTAGATCGCGCCGATCTTCGAATCACGCCAGTACTTCTCGACCGGATAATCCTTGACGTATCCGTAACCGCCGTATAGCTCAATGGCTTTCGAAGTAATTTTCTCAGCAGCCCGCGACGAAAACAGCTTGGCCATCGCGGCCTCCTTCACGAAATTCTGGCCGGCGTCTTTCATGCGCGCGGCGTTGTAAACCATCAGGCGCGCGGCTTCCAGATCAGTGGCCATCTCCGCCAGTTGAAACTGCACGCCCTGAAAATCGCTGATCGATTTACCAAACTGCTGGCGCTCTTTTGTGTAGGCCAGTGCGGATTCCAGCGCCCCGCGCGCCAGACCAATCATTTGCGCGCCGATGCCGATGCGGCCTTCGTTCAGCGTCTCGATCGAAACTTTGTAACCTTTTCCGAGTTCGCCAAGCACGTTGGCCTTCGGTACTTTGCAGTCTTCCAAAATCAGTTCGACGGTCGATGACGCGCGAATGCCGAGTTTGTTTTCCTTTTTGCCGACGGAAAAACCTTCGGTGGTTTTCTCGACCACGAAAGCCGTGATGCCGCGATAGCCGGCTTCGGGATTAGCGTTCGCGAACAGCACGAAAATCCCTGCCTCTTTGCCGTTGGTGATCCAAAGCTTTCGCCCGTTCAGCACAAAATGATCGCCCGCATCCACGGCTCGCGTGCCCATCGCGAAGGCGTCTGAGCCGGACCCAGCTTCGCTCAAAGCGTAAGCCCCGACTTTTTCCGCGGCCAACTGCGTGAGGTAAGTCTTCTTTTGTTCCTGACTGCCCCAGCGAATGAAGGCGTTATTAACGAGCGTGTTCTGCACATCAACGAGCACACCGACCGACGCATCCACGCGCGACAGTTCTTCAACCGCGAGAATCGCCTGGAAGAACGATCCGCCGGCGCCGCCAAACTCTTCCGGCGTCTCAATCCCCATCAGGCCCAGATCAAAACATTGCTTGATTAAGTCAGCGTCCATCTGGCCCTGCTCGTCCATTCGCTCGACGCGCTTGCGGATTTCGCCTTCCGCGAATTCGCGCACGCTGTCGCGAAACATCTGCTCGTCTTCTGAGAGCGTCGTCAACGGCCGGGCAAAAGATTCTTCGATTGCAGTTTGGGTTTTAGTCATATTCGAACGGGTCGCGGAAAAGGGAATGACGATCTTTGAATCGACATGATAATCAACGGCTCGCTGAAAACGCAAAATCGGAGGTGGAAGATTGCTCTTGGGCGTGCCAGCAGCCAACCGCGTAGCGGTTGAAGATACTAGCCAGGGGTAAGTCCCGATCACATCGGGACGGCACCCCTGGATCACGTTAGAGAAGAATTCAGCGCCCTGTAGGGGCGCGGTGTTTCTGTCGCCCGCTTCGCGGGCTTCAATAATTGGGGGAACTGAGCCCCGGGTTGCGGTCGCTGCGCTCGCTCACCCGGGGCTAACATCTGCCGTCGCTCCGCGACTCATTGACTAACACATTCGAATTGACCTTATGGTTGCGCCGCTCACTTGTCCGAATTATCTGACGCACTAGTCTGCGCTTCGCAAGGGTGCCTCAGTCTCCAGCACTGAAAAGTGCGGAATGCCGTTTGTTTTGGACATACCTTTCGCGATGTTCTATTTTTGCATCAGGCTCGCAAACAATGACGAAAGCTTCAGGCAAAACATCCGGCAAGAAAGGTCTTACTCCGTTTGGTGTCATCGCGTGGCTCATCGGACTGGGACTCTTTGTTTACTTCGTGAAGAAGGCCGGCGTCGGCCAAATCGCAGACGGGATCAGCCGTTTGGGGGCGGGATTTGTGCTCGTGATTGCCGTCTCGGCGATTCGGCAGATTGTGCGCTCGATCGCCTGGACCCTTTGTATGGAAGAGCCGTACCGGCTGCGTTTCCGGGACGCAATCCGCGCGCGCATCATGGGCGACGCGCTGGGCAACATCATTCCGTTCGCCGGCTTCCTGGTTTCGGAACCTGCCAAGCCCGCGCTGATTCGTGATCGGGTGCCGTTGACCGCCGGCATTTCAGCCCTCGCAATCGAAAATATTTTCTACGGCTTGTCGGTCGCGCTGTTTATCTTTTCCGGGATGATGGCGCTGCTTTTGAGTTTTAATCTGCCGAAGGGCTTGCGAATCATCAGCATCGTGACCCTGGTTGTGATTGTTTGTGTCATTGCGTTAGGCGTCGGGCTGATCTTCAAACGGCTCAAGTTCATTAGCGGCACTGCCGGATTCCTGTCGCGCCGCGGGCTTAACGCGAAGTGGGTGGAAAAAGCCCAGTCCGTCGAAGAACGCATTTACGGATTCTATCGGCGAAACCAATCGCGGTTCCTGCCGATCCTTCTGCTCGAAGCTTGTTTCCACCTGGCCGGCGCGACCGAGATCTATGTCACGCTCTTTTTCATAAGCCCGGATCAGCCCCCGACGTTTCTTACCGCCTTCATTCTTGAATCAGTCAATCGCGTGATTACCGTGGCTTTCAAATTCATTCCCTTGCGCATGGGCGTGGACGAAGCCGGCACGGGCCGCGTGTCCAAAGTGCTGCAATACACGATCGCTACGGGCGTGACTCTGGCGATCGTGCGCAAGGCGCGCGACGTCTTCTGGGCGGGCATCGGCATGTTGTTGCTGCTGCAACGCGGCCTGTCGCTGCGCGCAATTGCCCGGGACGCTGAACAAGCGCTCGCCAAAGAAGCTACAATGCCAGTCGCAGCGAATCCTGCGAGGCAGTCCAGCTAGCTCATGTCAGTTGCCGGTCTTAATTCATCCAAAGGTGATGCGCTGTCGCCGAGCGTGACGGGCGCGATTCAGGCGGGGGGCTTTGCCCTCTCACGGCAGAAGACTGCGGTGGTGGCGCTCGCCTTGATGGTGATCATTGGCGCCGGGCTGCGTTTGAAAGGTTTGGGCTCAGTAGGTTTTGCCGAAGACGAAATCAACAAGGTCGAGGCCGCGCGCGCCTACGACCGCGGTGATTTCACCTCCAACGCCGAACACCCGATGTTGATGAAGCTGCTGATCGACGTCTCTCTGAGAGGCGCGCGCATGTGGAACTCAGTCACCGCCCAGGCTGTTTCTGAAGAAGCCGCTTTGCGCATGCCGAACGCTTTGTTCGGCGCCCTGACCGCGATCCCTCTCTGCCTGCTAACGGCCGCTCTTTTCGATCTCGGTACGGGTCTTTGGGCCGCGGCGCTTTGGTCATTCGGCGTCACGGCGATCACTTACAACCGGGTGGGCAAGGAAGACACGCTGATGGTCTTCTTCATGCTGTTCGCTTTTTATCTCTTCATTCAGGCAAAGCTGGTTGACCGGAGCAACCACAAACTCCTGAACCGTCTGCGCAACTTGAGCGCGGTGAGTTTTGGTTTGATGCTGGCCTCGAAATATTTTCCGCATTACCTCGGTCTCAACATGCTGTATCACCACAACTACAGCATGCGGCAACCGAAGCCCAACGAACCGCGTTGGAAAACTCCGCTCAGCTTTTTCATCATCATGGGCGTGGCGTTCGTGATCGCGAATCCCATGATCTTCTCGCCAAAGGTCTGGAACTATCTGAACGCATATTCCGGTGAGCGGTTGCTGACACACACGGGCTACCTGATGGGCGACCGGCTGTATAAGAACAACATTTCGCGCTCGCCGTTTTGGGCAACGCCGGTGTACTTCTACGTTTTGTTTCTGGCGATCAAAGTGCCTTTGACGGTGCTGGCCACTGCGGTCCTGGGCTTCATCGTCAGCCTGCGCCGCTGGCGCGAGCCGGGTTACGGCTTTATCGCGTTCATGATTCTGTTTTGGATCGTTCCGTATTCGTTGATGGGCGCGAAGTGGCCGCGCTACCTGCTTTCGCTAATGCCGTTTCTTTACATGGCGGCCGCCGTCGGCATCGTGGTGTTAATTCGTTGGGCGGGTACGGCGCTGCGCCAATGGAACGCGAAAGGCCGCGCGACGGGCGCGACGACGGGATTGATCTTGCTGCTGGTCGTCATCGTGCCGGCGTTTACCGCGTATGCCAGCGCGCCGCACTACGCACTCTATTCAAACGTGATTGGCGATCGCTACACGGCTTACTTTTTTCCGCATGACGAGTTCTACGACGACGGATTAAGAGAAGCCATTCAATTCGTGGCGGCCCAGGCTCCGGCCAACGGAATGATTGTTACCGAAACACCGGGGGTCGTTCGTTACTATCTGGAAAAGTTTGGCCGGACTGATTTGCAGTCGCGCGTGCTTTCAGATCCCAACTTCACGGTCCCGAACGAGGCGCCTGCCTACTTCATTCTTCAGGAGGGGCGCACTTACTTCGAGAACCAGGAAAAGATGAAGCAAGTCCGGGAACGCTTTCCCCTCGTGCATGCGAGCTGCCTGCGCGGCTACACGGCCGCCGCGGTTTTTTCGGCCCAGCCGGGCGCCCAGGCCATAGTTCATCCTTGCAGTAACGCTAGACGCTGACGGCTTCTCATTCGCACCTCGCTTCAGCGAGGTGTTGGCGATTTGGAGTTTGAGGGTCAGCCGTTTTAACGGCTTGGTAAAAAAACCGTTGGAAACGGTTCCTGGTTGCAATGGTAACCGCCGATGCACCTCGCTGAAGCGAGGGGTGAATGAAAGGATTTGTGAATGAAGAGAGCCTTTGCCATCGGGATCTTTTTGTTGCTACCGGCGATCGCTTTGGTCGCTCAAAACCCGCCGCCGCAACGCGCGCACGTCGTCATCCTGGGCACGACCGACATGCACGGGCGCATCTTTCCCATCGACTACTACACAGACAAGTACGACAACGTCGGCATCGCAAAAGTGGCGACCTTGATTAAGGACGCGCGGAAAAACAATCCGGATCTGCTGCTGATCGATTCTGGGGACACGATTCAGGGCACGCCGCTCGAGTACATTCACAACCGCCGGAACAATAAGCCGCCCGACCCCATGATGCTGGCGATGAGCGCGCTTAAGTATGACGCGATGGCGGTCGGCAATCATGAGTACAACTTCGGCCTGAAAGTAGTCGAGAAGGCGCGCCGCGAAGCAACTTTTCCGTGGCTGTCAGCGAACACCTACGAAACGAGGGTGAAAGGCGATCCGTCGAATTACCACAAGCCTTACATAATCAAAGAAGTCCAGGGTGTGCGGATCGGGATTCTTGGTTTGACGACTCCGGGAATTCCGAACTGGGAAAACGCGCCGAACTATGAAGGACTCGAGTTTCGCGAAACCGTAAGCGAAGCTAAAAAGTGGGTGCCGCTCATGCGCAATGAAGGCAAAGCCGATATCGTCGTCATTGCTATGCACATGGGGATCGAAGAAGACCTGCGCACCGGCACGCCCAGCCCTTCACAGGTGCCGAATGAAAATGCGGCGCTCGCCATTGCCCGTCAAGTGCCGGGAGTCGATGTGATTCTGATGGGTCACACGCACCGCGATGTCCCGTCACTCGTCGTCAACAATGATGTGATCAAGACGTACATGGACATTCCGAATCAACGAACGTCGGGCGTCTTCAATGAAGGCGTGCTGCTGACACAGGCGAACCGTTGGGCGAGTCACGTCGCGCGTGTCGATCTGTATCTTGAGAAGGGCACTCTGGACAATCGTTGGCACGTGCTCGCGAAATCCGCGCGCACGATTCCGGTGAACGAAAAGACCGAGATCGATCCGGAGATCGCGAAACTTGGCCAACCGTATCACGATGAAACTCAGGCCTGGCTCGGCAAGACGATCGGCGAATCGGCGAAAGAGTTAACGGCGCCTCGGTGCCGCTTTGAAGATACCGCGCTCATCGATCTAATTCATCGGGTGCAACTCGAAGCCGGCAAGGCCGACGTTTCGATGGCGGCCTGCTTTAATCCCAGCGCCCGGATTTCGCAGGGCGCGGTGACGGTGCGCGAGATTGCGGGGCTTTACGAATACGAAAACACCCTCGTGACGCTCGAGATGACGGGCCAGCAGCTGAAGGACGCGCTCGAGCATTCCGCGCGCTACTTTAAGGAATATCAACCGGGGAAGAGTTTGAATGACCAGATCGACACGCGCATTCCCGGTTACAACTTCGACATGGCAGAAGGGGTGACCTATGACCTCGATCTCACCAAGCCCTTTGGCCAGCGGATTCAGAACTTGAAGTTCAAAGGGCAACCGCTCTCAATGACGCAGAAGCTACGCGTGGTGACGAACAACTATCGCGTGAACGGTGGCGGCGGCTTCACGATGTACAAAGGCGCGCCTGTCGTTTATCGCTCGAGTGAAGAAGTCCGCGAACTGATCATCGATTGGGTTGAGCGGAATAAAAAGATTCCGGTTGAGCCAAGCAACAACTGGCGAATTGTCGGAGCGAAATAATGTCAGACCCGCCGCGGTAGCGGGCGGTTAATCTCCGGTTACGATCGGGTGTTCAGGCCGCGATCAACCACCCGCTTACCGCCGGTGGTATTGATCTCACCATACCGGACTATTCAATCGTGAAATGCGTGCGGGCCGTATCCCTGGTCTGAACACCTGCATTCGTAATCGTTACCTGCAAGAGGTGCCGGCCGGGCGACAGGGTATTAAGGGGAATCTCGACGCCGTAAGCAATACCGCGCGCATCGGGCGCGCCCGGATCAACCCTGAGGTTGTGGTACGAGAGGACGGGCAAACCATCGCGAATGACCTGAATGTGGGCCTGCAAGTCCGGCGGCGTGCCGCGGGCGTTATAGATGTAGATCATGAAACGGAGATGCGCATCTCGTTTGAACCGACGCTCGGCATTCCGTTGCACGAGAAAGTTTTCGGCATTGTAAGGTTGGCCGGTGTCAGGTGGCCGCTCACCCAGCATAAATGTTCCGAGTGTGAAAGGCCCGGACTTTAGATCTGGAAGCTTGATCCAGTCAGCCGCCGACGCCGCCCGCCGGCTATTAACATCCAATGCCGCGACTCTAATCTGGTACAGGCCCGGGTCAACCTTGATCTGGTGCCGGTACAAGACATGACCTCGTCCATCAGATGCTGCCCGCGCTTCCGCAAGTGTCATGCTTAACCTCTGTGCGAAACGCGATCCGATTTTCCCATCTAGATTAACGACATAGCCGGCAACCTCTACCGCCACTTTGCCTGCCGGATCCAATTGAAGTGCTTCGACGGGTACAGACAAAAGCGCTGTCACCACTGCTTCTGAGTTCTCCGTGAGCAGGTAACCGAGATCCAGATAAACTGGAATCTCCGCGAACGGTACGGCCGCCGCGAGCGCGGCTTTCAAATCGGTCTGCGAGTCGGCGGACTGCTTTTGCGGGGCGCGCATAGCATTCGGCGGACTATCCAGAAAGCCACGCTGAGCGAGTACGATCAGTTCGGGCCGGTCTCGGACAGTGACGGCAACCTGATGAAATTTTCCGCGCGACTGACCGTCATTAGGACGCCATGCCAACAAATAGTATTTCGCAGTTTCGTTAATTGTTTGGTTGACCGCCGCGGTTTGCGCATTCGTGTTCAGAATGGCTCGCCCGCCGGTTTGTTCAGACAGGTAGTGCATTGCTTCCTGCGAAGCCGACATCGCACCTACCTCCACGCGGGCGATTTGCGCGCCGGGGTCAGGCGGCGGCGCACCGGTTGTGGCGTCGAGCCAATGGTCAGTTGCCAGTCCCCGCGCATCAAGCGCGTAGATCACGACGCCGGCGCGAACGGCAGCGTCAGTTACATCGCGCATCGCCGTGGAGACATCGCTGTCCGTTCTGGTAAGCAAGAAACCATCGGTTAGGAAGAACGCCAATTTACGTCCACCCATGGCTGAGACTGCCCGCATCATGGAGTTGAGTGAGCGTAAACTGTTGCGCGTGTCGGTGTTCGCCTTCTGCAGAATCGTTTTGGCGCGCGTCTTCACCATTGATTCCGCCATCGGGCGACGAATGCCATCTCTGATCAGAACCTGCACGTAAGTTTCCATTACGTCACGGTCGTAGTCGACGTCGATTGCGCGGGCCACGTACTCGCTCATGACAGGCAACTGCCCATCGCCATTTGCCTGTGGCCCGGGTTTCAATCGCGCGAGGGCCGCGCGTAGAACATCACGGTTACTGGTCAACTGTTGCAGAAATCCAAGCTGACCTGAGGCGGTCGCGACGGCCGCCACATCGTCATCATTCATTTGTCGATCGACAAAGTGCTGGAGGAGCTTGCGCGCGCGTATTATGCTCTCCGTAGACATATGCAGGTCATCGAGAAAGAAGATGACGACGCGACCAGGCGCCGATAGATAGCCCCGGGTCTGAGGCGCGTTTCCAGAACGCCGAGCGGCGGCCAATTTGGCCGTCTCGTCCGCACTACCGGCGACAACCGATTCAAAAAAGGATATTGGCTGCGGCTTGCCATCCACCAGCAAGTCGAACTGATCTGCCTTAAGGCCTTCGACAAAGCGACCCTGCTTATCGATCACGGTCACGCCCGTCTGGATTAGGGATACATCGACGGTCACGACGTCGTCGGGGGGCGGGCTGGGACGCGGTTGTGATTGAGAGGAGGCGAGAAGTGGAAAGAGCAAAGTCACCCAACTCGCAAAAAGCGGTTGAAGGAGCCGGGTAACGCGCCAAGTCCGGCCGTTGACGTTCGTGAAAGGCATGCGGTTCATTTGTGGCACGTGCGACGTTAATCCGCGCGGCGCGTCCCAGTCAAAACCGAAAGAGGCTCGGGTGTGAGAATGCCCCGCGGCCTTTCGACCGCGAGGCATCTCTTACTCAAGGGAGTTGGTTTAGGCCACCAGTTAGAACAGGAACTTCACTTGGTAGCGGATTACGCGCCCGCCGCCATCGGCAAACTGCGGCCGAAGGAATTGACCAGCCGCGGTGCCGAAGACGCTGGCGCCGATACCCTGGTTTCCCGGCGAGAACGGACTCACACTGCCCTGACCGTACTGCGGGTGGTTCCAGACGTTGTAAAACTCAGCGCGTAATTCGAACTTCCTGGTCTCGTCGATATTAATGCGCTTGAGAATGTTCATGTTCCAGTTATTCGTTCCGGGAGTGCGCAACGAACCACGACCGAGAGTGCCTCGGGTCCCGGTCCCGGCCAGAATGCCGATGTATTGCGCATTGAGCGGATTGATACAGGCATTGTTGGCATCAGGGTTTTGGTAGTACGTCGCACCAACCGCGACCGTGCACGGGTTGACCGTCGCCGTCGCGATGGCCGGCACCGCGCGAACGCCAACCTGTCCTGCCGGATTGAAATTGGGTCGATCCAGGTTGCCGCCGATTGAGTCGGCGTCCTGACCGTTGACAACCGTCAGCGGCACGCCGCTCTCAAAGGTAGTGACGCCGGAAAGTTCCCAGCCGCCGACTACTCGGCCGACGAATCCCTGCTGATTCTTCATGAACGGCAACGCGTACACGTAAGTAATCGACGCCCGGTGCGTACGGTCAAAGAACGAAAGCCCGCGCTCGAGTCGTTCACCGCCAAGGATGGACGGGAACGATGCTTGTTGCGGACTATTGACCTCGGCCAAACCGAAGACCTCGCTCGCATTGTCAATCAATTTCGACCACGTGTAAGCGCCGGTTACCGCCAGCCCATTTGCGAAGCGGCGCGTAATGTTGAATTGGGCTGAATGATAGGTGGAAGACCCACCGTTGGTGCGGATTAGCCGGCTTCCCTGCAAGTTATCGAACCGACCGGACAGTGGGCACAAGACCCCCGCCGGAAATTGCGCCGTCGCTTGAGCCGCCGTCACGTTGGTGGCGGGCGTGCAGTCTGGGTAGCCCGCCGGCCGGTTGGCTTGCCGCGGAGTACGCAGCGTATCCGGCACCGAAGGATTCAAGTCTTCATTAAGGTAAAGCTTCGTTCCCTTCGAGCCGACGTAGGAAGCATCTACCACCAGGTTCCCAGGCAGCGCTCGCTGAACTCCGACTGACCAGCGCTGGTAATAAGGATTGACGAGATTCGGCGAGACGAGCGTCTGCGCATCAAGGGGTGACAACGGGCGTGCGACCGTCGGGAACGAATTCGTTAGATTCGCCAGCCCGCGCGGGGCCGCTCCACTCACCACTGAATTGATGGCAGTCGCGACGACGTTCGGAGAAGAGGTCGCGGCATTCGAGGCGATATTATTGAAGAACGAGTCGTAGCCGACTTGGTAGCCAGCGCGGATCACCGTTTGTTTGTCGCCGAACAGTCGGCCACCGAGACCTTCGGTAAACGAAGGCGAGAAGGCAATGCCGAAAGTCGGAGAGAAGTTGTTGTTATCGTCTTCAACTTTGCTGGGCAAAGCATACGGGCCGAGCCGGGTAACCGGATTCACGTTAAAGAGCCCGGTGAAAGCGGCGGTCTGAAGCGTGTTGATCGGGTTACCAAACTTCTCGTACCGCAGACCGAGCGTCAGCGTGAGCGAGTCGGAGGCTTTCCAGCGATCCTGGAAGAAGTATGCCTGGCGGAACAGGAACGGATAGTATCGCGGGCTACCAAAGTCCCTCTGCACCGCGCCGCCGGAGCCACCGAAGTCGTCTATGTAGTTACCGAGCGCCGTGAAGCCACCACCGGAGCGATAAGCCAGGTTGCCGCGCTCGACAATCGGCGCAAACTGTCTTGACCTTTGCTCTAGCAAGTCCAGGCCAGCCCGGAAAGTGTGATTGCCGCGGACATAACTGATGGTGTCCTGGAACACGTAATTGTTGGCTACGCGTCCCTGGGGCAGGTTCGTGGCAATGCCAAACGCCGCCACCGTCGTGATGTCAAAACGCGGCAAGGTCAGTCCCCGCGGATCATCTGGGTTGAGGGGGAAATCAATCAGAATGCGGTTGTATGCGAGGCGCGCTTCGTTCGTCAGACTCGACGAGAAGACGTGCGTCTCAGTAAACAGCAAGTTCTGATAGGTATTGTTGTTGGCAGTGCCGAACCCAGGGAAGGTGATACCGCCGCCAAGTGGGTCCGCCTGATTGTCGAAAAGATACCTTGCCGAGAACTGGTCTCTCTCCCCGATTTTGTGATCGATTCGGAGCAGAACCTGACGCTCGCGATAAGTGGCTGGAACCGCCAGGGCACCGGCGCCGAATTGAATGTTGCACGGTGCCGGACAACCCGGGCGTGCGCCGATGTCAATGTTCTGAAGTGTCGACTCGCCAATCACCTGCGATGTTACATCCATCAACAGATCAACCCTCGGGTTCGCGCCCGCGGGAAAAATGTTGCGTAGTTGCTGTCGGCCGAGGGCGGTTGGCACGACACGGTTGACAGTCGATGAAGAGCTTCGAAACTGTTCCTGCCAACTCAAGAAGAAGAAAGTGCGGTTCTCACCTTTGTACTTAAACGGTGAGTTACCCTCGCCAAAGTTCGGCAACACTACCGGACCGCTGAAAGTAAAAGCGTGAAACTGCTCGGTGCCGCGCGGCGGGTAACCGCGCAAGACATTCGCGGCAATTAGAGACTGCGTATTAGTCAAAGCATCGTCACGCGTTACGTCAAACAACGAAGAGATCGTGCCGTGAAACTCGTTGCCACCGGATTTGGTAATTGTGTTGACGACCGCCCCGCCGGCGCGACCGAACTCGGCATCGTAGTTGGATGTCTGCACGGAAACTTCCTGAACAGCGTCCGGATTGGTGATCTGGAATCCCTGACCCGCAACCGAGATGTCGTTGTTCTCTGTGCCGTCGATCAAGAAGTTGTTGGAGCGCCCGCGCGACCCGTTGACTGAGAACGTACCCACACCGAGCCCGTAACGATTCGACGAGACTCCCGGAAGGGTCAGCGCGAGCGCAACCGGATTGCGACCCGCGAACGGTAATTCCCTAATCCGGAGCGACTCGATATTGCCGCCCCGAACGGGAGCTTCGGTTTGCAACAGTTGGCCCGCATCTGCCGTGATATCGACCGTGGCCTGCTGTCCTGCGGGCACTAATTGAACGGGCACATCCGCGGTTTGATTGGCTCGGACTTGCAGGCCCGTCTTGGTCGCCTCGCCAAAGCCAGCAGAAGCAACCTTCACAGAGTATGTACCGAGATCAACGGCCTCGAACCGGTAAAGTCCTTCGCCGTTCGTTGTCGTCGTCCTGCTGAGGTTGGTCAGCGTATTGGTGAGTATCACCTCCGCGCCGACGATGACCGCGCCGCTTGGGTCAGTGACGTTTCCGGTGACGGTACCGCGGCTGGTTTGGGGAAGAGCGACAGACGCGCAAAGCAACCCTGTCGCTAGTAACAATCCAATTTTGGTTGTCATCATAGATCCTCCTCGGTATCCAATTTTTTGGTTAATCGGCAAATCTTTGTTAGCGGGTAGTTCAGGTCTGGCTTAAGCTTTGGCAACTCCTATGCCGACGCGGGGATGTGAGACGATCTCTGATGTTCCCGTGATTGTCCCTTTCGCAGGCGAGAGACACCGAGAATTTCAATCCACTAATTTAAATGTTGTACAGGATTTCGGATTTCTGTAGCCTTCAACCGGCCGCCGCAGGAAGCTTTAGAGAAGATGGGGCAACAAGTTTTTGGATCAAGAGCGAGGAAGTGCGCGAGTTGAGTCGAGGCTCCGACTTATTAATCTGGTAATCTGTGGATTAATCCAAAGCCGCGAGCAGCTTCTCGTGAATCCCGCCGAACGCTCCGTTAGACATGATCGCGACGACGTCGCCTGAACGCATTTCGCTTTGTAACTGCGCGACGATCTCGTCGACTTCGGTGACGGCGTGAGCCGGTTTATTTGTTGCGGCAACGTCTTCGATCAACTTTTCAATGTCGAGTACGCCGCCCATCTCAGCTGCGCGCTGCGCGTCGTAAACCCGCGACACAATTACGTAGTCAGCGGGCGCGAACGCGTCGACATACAGACTTTGAAAAGTCGCGTGACACGAAGTGCGCGAACGCGGCTCAAACACCGCAATTAAGCGACGGCCGGCGTATTTCGTACGCAAAGCCGCGAGCGTCTCGCGCACGGCCGTCGGATGATGCGCAAAGTCGTCGATCACGGTGACGCCGCTGACTTCGCCGCGCACTTCACAGCGCCGCCGCACGCTTTGAAAGCTGGCGAGCGCGTCAGCGATCTGTTTGCGATCTGCGCCCCAGGCGTCGGCCGCGATAACTACCGCGAGGCAGTTGCGGACGTTGAATTCGCCAATGATTGGTGTCTGGAATTCTGCCCAAGGCGTTCCTTCGCGAAACACTTTGAAGTGTGTCAGTCCGCCCTCGTAACGGATTTCGCGCGCCTGCCACTTCGCGTCGCTGCTGGTGCCAAAAGTTTCCCGCCGGGTGAAAAGCTTTGCGCCGAATGACGCGACGACTTCCCGCACGTGCGGACTGTCCCACCCAACAATCAACCTGCCGTCACCCGGAACCAGATTCATCAAGCGCCGAAACGCGAGCTTCACCGCCTCCAAATCCGCGTAGATATCGGCGTGATCAAATTCGATGTTGTTGACGATGGCGATCTCAGGCAGGTAGTGCATGAACTTCGGTCCCTTATCGAAGTAAGCCGTGTCGTATTCATCGCCTTCGATAATGAAGTAGTCGCTGTCCGTCACCCGGAAACTGACGTCGAAGTTCTGCACCACTCCGCCAACCAGAAACGATGGGTTCAGTCCGCACTGATCGATTACCCAGGCGGCGATACTGGTTGTGGTGGTCTTGCCGTGCGTGCCGGCGACGACCAGGGAACGGCGGCCGCGAATAAATTCTTCTTTGACGACTTCCGCTTGCGAGCGATAGACGAGCCGACGATTTAGAACCTCCTCCAGCTCAGGATTGCCGCGCGGAATCGCGTTACCGACGACGACGCAATCAGGATTAGCCCCAACGTTCTCGGCGCGGTATCCGCGCAGGATGGGAATGCCCAAACTTTCGAGCATCGTGGACATCGGCGGGTACACATTCTCGTCTGAGCCAGTGACGCGGTGTCCACGTGCTTGCAGCATGCCCGCCAGCGAAGCCATGGCGGTACCGCAGATTCCGATCAGGTGATAGTGCATAGGAAGCGGATGAACGACGGGGGAAGCGACCTCATGCTGAGGCAGTGACGAATGAATCGCCGGCCGTGGCGATGTCCTTGCTGACCATTTCTTTGATGAGCGCTTCGAAATTGTAATGCGGCGCCCACCCGAGCACGGACTTCGCTTTGCTCGCGTCGCCAATCAACAGTTCAACCTCAGCCGGGCGATAAAATCTGTCGTCCTGGACGACATACTCGCGATAGTCGAGACCGGCTTCGGCGAAGGCCAGCTCGCAAAAATCGCCCACACTGTGAGATTCGCCACTGGCCACTACGAAATCGTCGGGCGAATCCTGCTGCAGCATCAGGTGCATGGCGCGGACGTAGTCTCTCGCATGCCCCCAATCGCGACGCGCCTCGAGGTTACCCAGCCGCAGCTCATTTTGTTGCCCGGCTTTGATGCGCGCCGCAGCCGAAGTAATTTTTCGGGTCACGAATTCGTAACCCCGCCGCGGACTCTCGTGATTGAACAAGATGCCGCTCGCGCAGAACATGCCATACGCCTCACGGTAGTTGCGCGTGAGATCGAAACCGGCGACTTTGCTGATGCCGTAGGGCGAACGTGGATGAAAAGCTGTCGTCTCTTTCTGCGGCACCTCGCGCACCTTTCCGAACATCTCTGACGAGCCGGCAAAATAAAACCGGCACTTCGGTTGCAATTCACGCAACGCCGCCAGCATATAATGCGTGCCGTTGATGTTCGTGTTCATCGTCGAGAAACCGTCAGCGAAACTCTCAGCCACGAACGATTGCGCCGCCAGGTGATAGCACTCGTCGAATTCATTTCGGCTGATGACGTTAAAGATGCTCGGATAGCTTTCCAAACTCGCGGCATGGAGCGTGACTTTATCCAGCAAGTGTTCGATGCGGGTGAAGCGGCGCTGCGGATCTTCGAGGGCCACGCGCCGAACGAGCCCGTGCACCTCATAACCAAGGTCCAGCAGATACTCAGCCAGGTAGCTGCCATCCTGGCCCGTCATGCCCGTGATTAAAGCTTTCTTTCCCATTGTCGTGAATACGTGTGGTGGACTTTAACGAACAAGCTGACGCTGCTCAAGCTCGGCGGTGGCCTTCTTCGAATCGGTCTCAGCTTGTTGTTCCTTGACCCATTCAATCAGTTCGGGAATGCCCGCTTCAAGACTGACGCGTGGCTGGTAGCCCAGTTTCGTGCGCGCCCGAGAAATATCCGCAACGCAATGGCGAATGTCGCCTTCGCGGTACTTGCCGACGATTTCCGGCTCGATGTTTTTGCCGAGATGCTTCGCCAGCATGCGGGCAATGTCGCGAATTGAAATCGCCCTGCCGGTGCCAATATTGAAAATACCAAAATCCGCGGTGCTGGATTCGAGCGCCAGCATGTTCGCCTGCACAATGTCGCTGATGTGCACAAAGTCGCGGGTTTGCTCGCCGTCTTCAAAAATCATCGGCACTTGATCGTTGAGCAGCCGGCCGGAAAAGATCGCGCAAACCCCCGTATAAGGATTCGAAAGGGCTTGCCGCGGACCGTAAACGTTGAAGTAGCGCAACGCGACCGTCGGAATGCCATAAGCTCGCCCAACATTAAGGCAGTACTGTTCTTGATCCTGTTTACTGATGGCGTAAACGGAAGAAGGGAAAAGCGGCTTGTCTTCATCGGTCGGGATGGGCGACAGCGGCCCGCCACATTTTGGACAAGCAAAGTCCCAGTCGCGGGCCAGCAGTTGCTCGACCGAGCGCAACTGAGGATTGATCCGGCCGCAGTTGGCACAGTTGTAGGCGCCCTCTCCGTAAATCGACATCGACGAAGCGACGATCAATTTACGAATTTTCTTTTCCGCGCGCGAAAGCTCTTCAAGCAACACGGCCGTGCCAAGATCGTTTGCCTTTACATAGCGGACGATCTCGTACATCGACTGGCCGACGCCGACCTCCGCTGCTTTGTGAAAGACGACGTCGACATTTTGGAGGGCGTTCCGCACGGCTTCCGGATCGCAAACATCGCCTTGAATGAATTCGGCCGCCGGGTTTAAGTAACGCGGTGCGCCGCCGCCGTGGACTTGATCGACCAGCGCATCGAGTATGCGCACGCGATGTCCGCGCGCGACTAGCGCATCAACCAGGTGCGATCCGATGAATCCGGCGCCGCCCGTAACCAGAATGTTAAGTTGTTCCATGAATGTTTAGTGAGACTCTGCGACCACTCGTTCGTAAATTTCCAGCAAACGGTCAGCTGCCGGTTGAGGTTGAAAACGTTCAAGCGCTGTCTGCCGCGCGGCGTTTCCCAATTCGGCGCGGCGTTCCGGGCTTAAAAGTAACTCGCCAACTGCCGCTGCCAGCGCCGCGGAATCTGCCGGCGGTATCAGGATGCCATTCTTTCCGTCTTCGATGATTTCCGGGATCGCCCCGGCCCGGCTGGCGATACAGGCACAGCCGGCTGCCATCGCCTCGATCAAAGCTATTCCTAATCCTTCGTAAAGCGACGGGAACAGGAAAATGTCGGCGGCGCGCAGAAAATCAATTACGTCGGCGCGGGGGCCGAGCAGGTGAAAGTTTTTCTGAACACCCAGGCTTTCTGCTTCGCTCGTTAAGCGCGCCACCCATGTTTGATCAGTCTTTGCGCCGACTGAAACCAGATGTGCCTGCGGATAAGTTTCCAGAATCCGCGGCAGCGCGGCGACTGCGTGAATCAAACCTTTTTGCGGAGAGACGCGCCCAACATTCACCAGCAGCTTCGCGTCTTCCGGTAGGTTCAGTTCGCCGAGCAGATCACTTCGACTTTTGCCGTCATGTCCCGACAAGAGGTCGGCATCAATCGGGTTGTAAAGCAGGTCAATTCCCTTCAACGGATATTTCAGCGACTTGTGGGCGCTGTGACGAACATAGTCGCTTACCGCAATTAACCGCTCGTTACCCAAACGTGAAGTCCAGCGGTCGATTGATTTCGCGGCGATCCGTTTTCCCTTGCCGACATTTGCGCCGTCGTTCCAGGCCTCCGGCTCGTGATCCGGATTGTGTACCGAGCTGATTACCGGAATGCCGGCCCAGCGTCCGGCGATGCGGGCGACCACGTTAGCTGCCCAAAGATGACTATGAATCAAATCCGGCTGCTCACTCTTAAGCCAACGTCGAAACCGCCGGATGGCCGCCGGCAAATCGCGCGGGCTTTCACATTCGAGATCTACAATCGGAATTCCGAGATTGCGAATTGGCTCAGCCCAATGACCGGCACGGGGATAGACGATGCAGACCGTGCTGCGAACTCGTTGCGGATCGAGGTTCTTCAGATTCGTGTAGAGAAGCCGCTCCGCCCCGCCCGACCCGAGGTCCTCGATCACGTGGACCACGTGCAGCGGCCGGTCGCGCTGCGCTGCCAGGGGGATTGTGTGAGCGTGAGCCAATTCAATTGTCGCGGCTTTCATTTCTGTCGCTTCCGACGTAGTAACACGGCGTGGTAGTCAACTGCAAGCAGGAGTTCCGCAGGCAAATCTCATCAGTTTGCGACCGAAACACCGGCGTGCGGCGTTCCGACAAGTTGCTCGTAAAGCTCCTCCATACGCGACATTTGCATTCGATAACCGCCGTGCTGTTCTACTCGCTGCCGGGCCTCAGTGCTTAACCGATTGGCCACGCTGTCATCGCGCAAGACTTGCAGCAGCGCGTCGGCCAGCGCCTTCGCGTCGCCAATCGGCGCGTCCAGGACGGTGGTATGCGGCTCGATGTATTTCGGATCGTAGTCGGCAATGCGGCTTACGATTACGGGCGTGCCGCAGGCCATCGCTTCAAGCACACTTAGCGGCGTGCCGTCTGTTTGAGGAACTGAGACAACAGCGTTCGCTAACCGGTAGTAGTCGGCCATCTCGTTGTGCGGAATCGCCCCGATAAACTTAACGCGATCCGCCAATCCCGCTTCCTCGATAATTGCGCGCACTTGTTTTTCGTATTCGGTGTCGGTCGACACTGGCGGATATGCGAAAAAGAAATACGCCCGAGGGTCAGCGGCGCAGACGGTAATGGCCGCGCGCGCGATCTGCTCAAGATTGTAAAGCGGCCGCATCAGGCGCGGGCTCAGAATTACGCGCGCGTCAGCCGGCAGACTCCATCGCTCCAACAAGTGTTGAGGTCGTTCGCCGGGCTTGAAGCGATCGAGGTCTACGCCGCCGTGTATGACTTCCACTTTCACGCCCGGACGGGTGTAGCGGCCGATCACATCGGTCAGGTTGTGTGACCAGCAGGTGACAAGGTCTGCGCGGCGAAGCGCCATCGGCGTTAGATATTTTTCCCGCACATCGTTGGACGGCTGCCAATTGGGCCCGGTGACGTCACCACCCATCACCGTGATAACGAACGGGTGGAAACCACTGAGAGCGCCGTACCAGGCGTTGGTTCCCAGAAAGTGACAATGAAGCAGATCGATCTTCTGTTCCCGCAGAACGCGCTTTACAAACCGGAGGCTGCCGACGGTGAGCCAGAACCGTTTCAAATGCAGGTTTTCATGAACACCATGAAAGGTGGCGCCGGCTGCCTGCACGGCCGCGAGATTCTCAGCCGTGAGCGATGCGAAAGAGATGAGATGAACGTCGTGACCACGCTCAGCGAAGAACCGCATCCAGCGATGAGTATGTAGATAACGGCCGTCGGCCAGGTAGCAAATGCGCATTCGGGCGGAGTTCAACTGGTAACTAACCGTTGAAAACGGCGATTGCCGAGGCGGGCAATCTGGGCCAGCTGCGATGGGTCAGTCGTGATTGCCTTTAACATGGCGCCGAGTCCGATCGCCCTTTGACCGGTCTTCATATAGCTAACGGCGAGTTCAAGTTTGGCCTGCGCGACCCGCTTGCGAATTCGGCCGCCGGCCTGGCGCAGTTCGGGGTTGCGATTGATCGCGGCTTCAAGTGTAAGAATTTGTTTGCGACAAGTATCAACTGAATTTGCCGGGCCAGAGCACTGACCGGTGTGCTCGCGCCGCAGCGCCAGTGGTTCGTGCTGGTAATAGATGTCATAACCCAGGCCCGCGACGCGCAACATCAGATCATAATCATCCATCGGAAAAATCGATTGATCGAAACCGTTGAGCTTTTCCAAAACCTCTTTTGGCAAAGTGAAACCGGGAAAGATATTTGAAAAGGTGAACACGTCTAATAAAGTGCGCCGGCCGGTCTTCACGGGATAGTGCTTCAGCTCGCTCTGAATCTCGTGCCAGGTCCTGCCTTCATACAGCACGTCGCCGTCAGTTCCGATGAGCGTCGAGTCGCACGCGAATAAGCCGACGTTAGGTTGAGTCGCGAAAACCTCTACTGCGGTTTCGACGTGATTCTCGGCGAGCAAGTCATCGCTATCGATGAAAACTATCAGTTCGCCGCTGGCCATCTTGATGCCGGTGTTGCGGGCGATCGAAGCGCCGCCGTTCTTCTCCTGCACATGTATCCTGGCGAACGAGTATTGCGGTTCGGACTTCAGCCATTCGACCGTTCCATCGGTTGAGCAATCGTCAATCACCAGGGTTTCGACGTGCGGATAAGTCTGTGCCCGCACTGAGTCGAGGCACTCGCCAATCCACTGGCGGCGATTGAACGTGGGAATGATTATGGTAACAAGAGGACTACTCATGAACTACGAATTGCCGGTTACTCAAGCTTGGTTTTGTATCCTAGCAGGGACGTGCGCGATTTGAGAAAAGCGTAGGCTGCCGACAGCCCTACGCCGGCCACGAGAATCGCGATTAATTCGGCCGGCAGCCGGAAGCGGGGCGAACCATAAAAGAAGATGGCCTGGACCAGCACGATGATCGGCAAAACCCAAAGTAGCCAACGTGTCTGGGCGCGCTGACGCCAAAGAACCAGGAATCCCAGCAAAGCGGGCAATAAAATTAAGAGGTAGCCGAAGTTGATACTGCGCGTCTGGCCGGCCGCATGGGGAAATATTTCCCAATCCAAAGGCACGAGCAGCGAGATCATCTTCGACGGAATCAGTCGGAAGAAATAGCCGGGATTCGCAATCAATCGTTGGCGGGTTACGGACGATAAGTACCTCGAAGCCGAAACTTCGTTGCCCAGCTGCGCGGAAGCCGCGACCGCCGGATCCTCAACGCCGGGCAGCGTTCCCCAAATTAGGCGACCATTTTTCTCCGGCGGCCAATACGAAGCATAGAGGGTCAGACCCTCCTGGGTGGCCACCGGAAAAAGACTATGGAAGACCCGATAATTTCTGATGGTCCAAGGCGTAAGCACGATTGCGAAAGCGGCGGCGGCGAGCAAAACTCCCAAAACTGTTTGCCGCAACTGTGCCGAACGTTGCCGCACCGCGATAACGAGCAATGCCCCGCAAAGTATGAGCGGCACGATGATATTTCCACCGCGCGCCAGCGCATTCAGGCCACCGACAAGTCCCATGACTGCGAGCCACCAGACGCGATTGGTTTTTAAGTACAGAGCCGCCGCCAACAAGGTCAGTAGCAGTAGCAGTAGCGAAAGGTTCTCTGACAACAGCAATCGCGGCAGCCAGACGAATCCCGGATAGACCGCCGCAATGAAACCCGCGACCAGCGCTTCTCGCCACCCGATGACGATCGCTCCAAACGCCACCAGCGCCAAAACCGTCAACGCGCCGATCAGAATCTGAGCCACGACGGCGGCGTTAATGTGCGGGCCGGCGATTTCATAGATCGCTGCGAGGAAGAATGGATAGCCAGGGGGCCGCCACGCCGTTTGTTGGCCCGACTCGTTTACGTATCCTCGGCCTTGAGCCAATCCCGTGGCGAGGCGATGGTAGTCGGCGGCGTCAGCAACCGGCACCGCGGGCGCCATGATTGCTCCACAGGTTCTGAACCCCAGGGCGGCTACGAAGATGAGGATTAGCAGAGGCGCGCGTTGCCGTAAGCTGCGCGCTTTAGCTGCGCCGTCTGAAGGTTGTACGTCGATTTCCGTCACAGGCCGGCGGAAGTTGATTGGGATGCGCGTGGAAATTCCACGGCCGAGTTTTCGGCGTCTGTCGTTACGCTATTTTTCGTAATCGCCGTGTGGCTGCCAAAATTTGGGATTTCGCGAAATGAAGACGCCAGGGAACTAAATAAATTGAATCTGAAAACGAGCCAGAAGGCCTGCAGCCCATCCGGAATTCCAATCTTCTTTCCTTCTTCGTAGGTGCGGCCGTAGTAACTGATCGGAACTTCGTAGATAGCGCAGCCGAGCTTGGCTACTTTCGCAGTTACTTCGATTTCAAAACCGAAGCCACTCGACTTGATGATCATGTTGCGAATGATCTCGCCGCGAAAAGCCTTGTAACCGGTCTCGACGTCCGTCATGTTCAGATTCGTAAACAGATTGGAAGTGAAAGTGAGAACCTTATTTGCGACGTAGTGATAGAAGTAGAGAACGCGGGTCGCTTTCCGCACCAGGAACCGCGATCCATAGCAGACGTCCGCGTGCCCTTCGACAATTGGTTTGATGACCGCCGGGATCTCATTCGGATCGTATTCAAAATCGGCGTCCTGGACGATCACGATCTCGCCGCGAGTCAACTTAAAACCAGTCTTGAGCGCCTCAGTCTTTCCCGAGTTTTTTTCGTGGCGTACGCCCTTAACCTTTGGATGGGCCGCCGCCAGCTCTTCGGCGATTTGGAAAGTCCGGTCGCTGGAGTGGTCATCGACGATGATGATTTCCAGCAGATAGGGGACGCTCAATAGTTTCCGCACGACGGCTGCCAGGGTGGCCTCTTCGTTATATGCGGGAACAACTACTGAGAGGCATTCGATCTGAGTTTCGTTCATTGCCGATGCTTTAAGCGGGCTGCCGCGCGATTAGATTCGAACCAAGTGGTTTTAGGGTCTGACTGTGTAAAGTGTCAAGCCGCGCGCAGGTTTCCGGCTGTCGCCGTCCTATTGGTAGAGGTCTTTGGCGGCGCTCGCAAGTCCCTTCGAATACAGATGGTAACGCCGCGCAAACAATTCGCGGAGTACCGGCGCGAGGCGTTGCAGACGCGCGGGCGGAAGCGTGCTGCGGGTTTCAAAATGAGCGAGCCGGGCGCTGAGGTATTCAAGGACTCCAGCCCGTACCGTCCATTCAGTGTTCGCGGCGAGCCGGTCGTGGATCGCGCGCAGGTAATGAATTTCTGAATCAAAGATATTCCGGCGGTTCGCCGCCTCGCGTACGCGCTGCACTGACTGGGGCGGCGCGGCTTGTTCGACGGATGCCCCGCGCACACCAAGCTGCTGATTCTCGTGCTGCCGGTACTTAAACAGCGGCTCGGCAACAACTGCAAGATCGGCCACCGCCGAGACGAGCAGAGCAATCCACCCATCGTGAATCACCCGCCAGCCGTCGTGCATGATGTCGGTCGGGAGTGGCAGCACCAACGGCCGAAACGCCGCGCGAAAACACATCGCTGAGCCGGTCACGACGTTGTGATCGACAAGCACTTCAAAGATGCGCCCCTCGCGGAGCAGTCGCTGTTCGGCTTCACCAAAGCGAATCGTTTCCCAGACGCGCCTGCCCAGTGGCCGCAACTCCTCATCGACGAGCTCTCCATCAGTGAACGCCAACCCAACCCCGGGCGCGTCCAGTTGACGCTCAAGTAGCTCCAATTTCTCGGGCAGCCACACATCGTCCTGGTCTGAAAGAGCAATTAGCTCGCCTTCGCACATAGCGATCGCCCGCTCGAAATTCCTGGTTGAGCCGAGATTGTTTTCGTTGACTTCGAGGCGCACCCTGAAAGGCGCTTGCGCTGCGAATCGCTTCACAACGTCGACCGTGCCGTCAGTCGAGCGATCATCGCAGATCACCAGCTCGTCGGGTGGCCGCGTCTGCGCGGCGATGCTCGCCAGCTGTTCGCCGAGATACTTCTCGCCGTTATACGTGCACAGAGCTACTGAGAGCTTTGCTGGCATGATGGCATTACGAAAGGATCAGATTACTGGTTGGCGCACATCTCAGCTCACGTCACGCTTCCCCGTGCCGGCGACAATTGTTTTCAGAGTGTATGGGTGAGCGACGCGCGCCGGGGTAAAGCGCAGGGCAGTCCAGTAGCTTTTTAACGCTCTTCCATAAAGGCGATTTGAAAACGCGGTAATGCAGTCGTCAATCAGCATCCACGACAGCATGTCGAGAAGTTGCTGCCGAATTTCGCGTCGTTTCTCCGGAGGCGCTTCCAGGGCGCGTGGAAGGCGCAACCCGTTGGCCTGCGCCCGCGCCGCGGTATCGCACATCTCAATCAGATTCGACGAAGTTTGTCCCGAGGTACGCGTGAAAGTGCGGCAAATAGCCACCGGTTTCGAGACAGCGCCGACGGTGTGACGCTCAGCTATGCGGATCAAGAGCATCCAGTCCTCAGCGCCGACCAGCGTGGGCTCAAACATTCCCGCCTCCTCGACCAGCTTGCGTCGCGCCAGGACAGCCGGAATGGGGATAAAGTTTCCTTTAATGAGCCGCCAAAAAATATCGCCGGTCGGGCACTCGTCGGGTCTTATTTCCCCGGTCGGCTCACAGTTCTGTGAATCCCCGACCAGCGTAGGGCCATAGACGAAGCCCATGTTTGGATCGGACTCGAGCAGTTGGACCTGCTCAGCGAGCGCACCCGGCAAGAGCTGATCATCGTCGTCAAGGAACAGCAGGAACTCGCCGGAGCTTTCTTTGATCCCGGCGTTGCGCGCCCTCGCTTGCCTGACGTTCGGATCGAGGCGAAGGTAGCGAATGCCTTCGGTGGCGCGGCAAACCTCAGGCGTTTCGTCGATCGATCCGTTATCCACCACGACGATTTCCGCGCCGCTTCCTTTAGCGCTCGCAATTGCCTTGGGAAGCCATGCGGCGCGATTGTAGGTGGGAATGATGATGCTAACTCGAGGCACGGCTTCCAGCGCCTGCAGCGTCTAGGCGCCCATTCCTTCGCGATGGTACTCGCCAAACCACTCGACTGTGCGCTTGAGACCTTCTTCGAGGTTTACCTCCGGCGTCCAGCTGAGGATCTCTCTCGCGCGTTTACTCTCGGCGTACATTCTCCAGATTTCGGTTGGGCGATAGGGCAGCGCTCCGCACTCGATTTGCGAAGAGGTTCCCGTCAGCTCAGCGATCTTATGAACCAGGTCTCTGATCGCAACCTCTTCACCGCCCGCGATGTTGACCGGGCCCTCGATCTTTCCGTCGTACAAAGCGGCTTTGACCAGCCCATCAACGACGTTCGTGACGTAATTAAACTCGCGCGTCTGCTCGCCTTTGGTTGTTCTCACCGGTTCGCCACGCAGACACTTGAGAATTAGTTCTGGGATCACTGCCTTGGCGCTTTGATACGGCCCGAAGGTGTTGAAGGCCCGCGTGATGATGACTGACGGAAGACCGGAGATGCGCTGCTTCATCTGACAATAAAGCTCGCCCGCGTACTTGGTGATCGCGTAAGGCGAGATGGGTTGGGGGCACATCGTTTCGACAAAGGGCACGCTCTCCTGAAGTCCGTAGACTTCTGACGTGGACATGTAAACGAATCGCTCGACGCGTTCGCCGCAGATATCCAGCAGGTTAGCCGTCCCCTTGGCGTTAACATCGAAGCACTCTTCGACCTGCACAAAGCTCTGGCCGACGTGATTGTACGCGGCGAGATGAAAGACTAAGTCGGGGGTGAACTCTTGCAGCCCGGCTTCAAGCGCGCCACGGTTTCGCAAGTCAGCCTCGAGCACTCGGATATCGTCCCAACAGTGACGCAACCGCTCGTTCTTCATGACGTTGCCGTAGCGCACAGTCACAGCCACTTCCGCCCCTTCGTTCAGGAGCCGTTTAACCAGGTGTGATCCAATAAAGCCTGAACCGCCTGTAACCAGAACATTTTTGTTTTTCATTTAGTCTGTTCGTCCATGTAAGTAAAAAATTCGATAACTCCGGTCTCGGCTTCTGCTCGCTCTTTCTCGGTGTTGACCGTCAAGTGCTTTCCCTTGTGCTCGTACGCGAAGAGTCCGTTCGCCGCGGCGAGTGCCGAAAGGAATTCCGGCATGTCTGAATTGGCGCGCAAGAATTCAAAGGCGCCAGGCTCGCAGAGCAGGAAACCGATGTTAATCCAGTAAGGCAGCAGTGGCTTCTCTTCGAACGCAGCGATCTGCTTTGATTCGTCGAAGTGCACGATGCCAAACGGACTACTGAGCGGGTAAGTCGTTAACGTCGCCAGGGCCCCGCTGTTGCTATGCGTCTGAAGCAGCGCGTGCAAATCAACATTCGCCAGCGTGTCTCCGTAGCAAACCAAAGCGCGCCCGGTGACATGCTGAAGCGCATCACGAATCCGATCGGTCATGCTGGCGTCGCCAGAGTCCACACAAGTGGCGCCGCGCGCGAGTTCAGGACGCTCATTGAGAAACAACCGGATCGCTTCGGCCTTGTAGCCGACACACACGATAACGCGCGTGATCCCGGCTGAGTTGAGGTAGCGAAGCAGATGGCCGAGCAGCGGCTCGCCGTTCAGCGGCACCAGCGCCTTGGGCAGATTCTCGGTAAATGGTCTGAGCCGTTCGCCCTTACCGCCGCATAAGAGGATGGCCGTTAGCTCGGAAACGTGCTCACCCATTATGTCTTAAGATAATCGGGCGGATCAGGATCGAATCGAGACTGGTGAGCCATGGCGATTGCATCGTTGTTTGTTCGAGATATCTGCGGCGTTTTGAATTTGAGACTATAGCTTCAACATCCGCGCCCACACAAGCGGCTTCCATATATTCGCGGTGCACGGCATGCGAACAAAGGCAGGCTTTCCCGACGAGATTGACGATGGTGGCAAGAGGGCAGATGAGCCCTGGAGACAAAGCTATCGGATTCTAATGCGAGCTTTATTGCTGGTTTGTCCGTGCAGGCTCACGCTGACTAAAACGCTCTGGCCGGTCGGCAGGTTGCCCGGCAGGATCACGATGATTTGAGTCAGTCCTTCAAAGTTGGGCACGTCCCCGACAAACTCAACCGTGAGTGGATAAATAGTGAGCGACGCATCTTCAGCGCGCGCGGTCACTGCAGACTGATTCTCGCCGGGATTTAAATTCAGATTGATCGCGAAAAGCATCACCCTCGTTCGCGGGTCGGTAGTCAGGTTGAATGGATCCGTGAGCGGAAAAGGATCGCGGAAATTGATGGGCGAGCCCAACGCAACTGCCTTTCCAGCACAGTGGGATCCGAAGCTTGGAATTCACGTGACTTGAAGTCGCGGCCGCACTGACCCTATAGTGAGTCGTATTAATTTAAATCATACCAACATGGTCAAATAAAACGAAAGGCTCAGTCGAAAGACTGGGCCTTTCGT
>JADMIO010789771.1_pt1 | contig 28697 bp, 24 predicted proteins | sample 8958161 | NCBI WGS metagenome assembly JADMIO01 (sample SAMN16585339, study PRJNA669376) | soil metagenome | isolation source: Crop rotation soil | place: USA: Cullars Rotation, Alabama | collected 2011 | reverse complement strand
GCCGCGACTTCAAGTCACGTGAATTCCAAGCTTCGGATCCCACTGTGCTGGAAAGTTGGGGCGAGCGCCGCCGCCTCCACGGCTCATTCCTCCTCCACCACCTCGATGCCCGCCGCCTCCGCCAGCACGAGCTCCACCACCTCCACGAGCGCCGCCGCCCCCGCGACCACCTCCTCCACCGCCACGTCCACCTCGGCCCATGGCAAGGTCCGTTGATGCGAGGACGAAGGCGACCAGCGTTACGATTGTCGTAACCAAAATCCTTGTTTTCATGGGGATGCCTCCAGTGGTCTGGCGCGACTGGCGTGTCCGGAAAAGTCCAGTGGATGTTTTCTCACGAAAATCTGACGGCAGCGACGGACAAGACTTGGTTCATTCGTCCGCTTCCGGCGGGCGGCGGACAACCGTGACCACAGTGTCAGGCATCAATTCGTTTCCCATGACAAAGCTGCTTGAGTTGATCAGATACGCATCGTCGTTGATTTGCGTCACCATTCGCGTCACCGACACGCTTTGGCCATCGGAAGTGACCCCTTCCGCTTTGAGAATCCAACCGTCATCGAGCGGCGTCCAGGTCGCTTCGGTGAACGCACCACTCTGGTCGAACGCCCACGATCGGATCGTGTGCCGCAAAGGATCCCAGGCAATGCGCTGCGTTCCCTGCATGACGGCTCCGCGGCGCGTTTTCACAACGTAATCTTGCAACAGGTAATTGCCGTCATCGGACCATTGGCACGTCGTTTCGACGCGGCCTTCCGAACTTTCATCGACCCAATGCCCGACGAGCCACTTCAGTTCCTGCAACTGTTCATGGGCCGTCGCATCGGTGGCCTCTTCCGGGAAGTCGCGCACGCTGGCGATCAACCATTTCCCGTCGCGCTTCACGTGCACCACGGTGTAGGGGCTGCGAGAACCGGGTTCCTCCAGGTCGAGCGTTGTCGTGCTGTAGCCATCCTCGACGGCGACGTCCGGGCTGAGTTTCCGCAACGACGTCAGTTCGACCTCGATCTTCGCTTGGGGATAATCCTTGAACAACGCCTCAAATCTCGCTTCGATGTTGCCCCGTCCTTCGATGACTTCGCCGTCCTCGTCAACGGCCTCGGCGTGCTCGGTGAATTGAGCCGCGATTGCTTTCGCATCCCCGGCGTTGAACGCCTTCTCGAATGCCGCCGCCGAAGCTTTCAGCCCGTCAGTTTCGTTCGTTTCGGACGGCTTTTTCTCGGACGGCTTTTTCTCCGAGGCCGGTTTCGCCTTCGCTTCTTGCGAATGGGCGGGCTGCGGCGTTGAACTCTGCGACAAGGCGAGGCTGATCGCTAAGCCTGCCACAGCGGCGAATAGGAATCGAGTCTGCATGAGGTTGTCTCCTGATTTTCTAAATGACGTCGCGTGACCCCCTGACGGGCGGACAAAACGCCTGAGCAGGGCGCGCGGCCTCTCAAACGGGTCGCGATACCCGAAAATCGAAACCGGACATGGAATCCTCGTGGAAATCCCGGCCAGTGAAATGGACAGCCAAAATTCAGGATGAGCAGAACGGCCCGCGAATGAATTGAGAGAGTGAGTTGATCGTAGCGCCGCGGTTTTTCAACGTCAAGCAACCGGAAGATCGATTTTCAGCAAGTCTCATCGCTTGCAGCGGAATGGACCGTTCATCAAAGCTTTTATTTGTTCGTGAAAGCAGACATCCCCCGATTTCAGGTCCGGTTGGCCGCTTCCCCGCTGGTTCCCGACCTGCCGCCGTGGCCCGATCCACCGGATCGCGGAAATGGCGGGAACGCGTCCAGAGACTAATGATGGTTTGGGTGAGGTCCCTCTTGCGCGAGCGCCAGCGCTTCCGCTTTGCTCGCGATGGCGCCGTTGAGTTGGGCGTCGCGGACGCGATCCAGGATGTCCTTGAAATGCGGACCGGGCTTCAGCCCGGAGAGAATTAAATCATCTCCGGTGAGCAACAGCGGCGGATTGATGACCTCGGGCGGAGTGCGGGCCAGGTATTCCTCGCAGAACAGCGCCGGCCGCGGATCGGCTCCCGCCACGAGGAGTTTGCCGTGGAAGAGTCGCAGCAAGTCCGCGTGAAATGGATGCGACAAGGCCCGCTTCAATTTCGCCAGCGAGAAGGCCGGCGCGTCCCGCAAGTCGCCTTGATGCGCGACCAGCCACGTGATCCGGTCCCGCTCATCATTCGATAACTTGAGCCGCTGACAGATGTCGCGCACCGCCGGCTCGGCGGGCAGAGAATGGAGCAGCGCCGCCAATGCGAGTTCGAAACTCGGCTCCTGCAAGATGTGCAGCAGTTGCAGGGCGTTCTCCAACCCGCGATCGGCTTCCTCGCCTCGGGATAACGTCAGTTCGGGCACGAACACGTCCGACAACCCGGCTTCCAGACACAACTTCATCGCCCGGCGCCGATGGACGTCGACCAGCATCTTCTTCAATTCCTGCGCGATGCGTTCCGCGCTGACAACCGTCAATTGCTGAGCCATCTCCTGTACGGCGGCAAACGTCGCTTGATCGATCTGGAAATCGAGCGTCGCGGCGAACCGGACGGCGCGCAGCATCCGCAGCTTGTCTTCCCGCATCCGGTCGTGCGGCTCGCCGATCGCACGGATCACGCCCGCTCCCAGATCCTGCTCGCCGCCGACGTAATCGAGCACGCGGCTGTCAACCGGATCGTAGAACATTCCGTTGATCGTGAAATCGCGCCGCCGGGCGTCTTCTTCCGGCGAACAGAATTCGACGTGATCGGGCCGCCGGCCGTCGGAGTAATCCCCCTCGCGGCGGAACGTGGCGACTTCCACCTGTAATCCCGACTGCGGCGGGCCGAGGACGATGATCACGCCGAAACTCGCCCCAACCGCAAGCGTCCGCCGATGCCCGAACAGCCGGCGGACTTCATCCGGCGTCGCCGTCGTCGCGACGTCGTAATCTTTCGCCGCCCGACCGAGCAATAGATCGCGCACGCATCCGCCGGCGAAGAGAGCGACAAAATTCGCCTCCCGCAACTGGCGGACGACGTCGGCGGCGAAATCTCGCTGCGGGTTGAGCATGGGAACATCATAACCGGTGATTATTCCCCGCAGCAGGGGCAGACGTCCGGAACGAGCACCGTCAACGTCGCCGAGTACGACGTCGATTCGTAGCCGTCCCCTGTTTCGTCCGTCTTGTGATGGACGGCGATGAGATAATAATTCCCCTCTTTGGGCGCGAACGAAGCCCGGCCGTTGTCGTTCGTGCGGCGTTCGTACTCCTTGTCGAATCCCTCGGCGAGCGTGACGCCGCGCGGAATGAACGAGACGCGGGCCTCCGGCAGCGGTTTGCCGCGGAAGAAGACCCGGACGCGGATCGGAATTTCCGGCCCCATCGGCGTGACGGGGTTCGCTTCAGGAACGATTTCCAGCGCGTGGCCCAGAACCTTGTCGAAGCCGGGATTCCCCTCCGGAATCTCGTCGAGCCTTTTGCTGACGACGAAGCACGTCTTGCCGCTCTTCACCGACCGGACCGGCTTGCCGTGGTTGACGATCTGATCCTGCAGATGCTCGATGAGATACAGGCCCGGGTCCACGGGGACGAACTTGCCGGACCGGAAGCCTTCCTTCGGCGTGTAACCGACGTCGACGAGACGATCTTTCAGATCGTAAGCCATCCTGTTCGGCGCATGGATGCGCAGCTCGGCTTTCTCCAGCGAAGCCTTGCCGGCGAGCTTGAAGTCGCGGTGATCGTTCCCGTGATTGCCGAGCATCAGGTCAATGAACACGCCATGACCCGGCTTCAGCACGTTGGTGTTGGTCTGCACCCAGGTGTCGTGAGCAGAGAGCACGCTCGGCGAGAGAAACAAGAACAATGCCGCACATCGCATGATGGATCTTTCAAGATGTCGGGTGGGACGCGTCTTCGAGTCCCGCCGTTGTTGCACACTCGATGGTGGGACTCGTCGAGCCTCGTCCCCACCCTACGTCTCTGAGAGCACTGACGCTCAAAACTCACTCGTCACTTCGCCGCCGTTGCGGCTGCCGAGGCCGCGCCAGATCGACAGGTCGATGCTGTCGCCGATGAAGCGGACGCTGCCATCGCATAAGAGGACCATCACGCCGCCGGTATGCCGGCTGCGGGCCGCCGTGAAGCCGGCGTTATGGCTAACGTTCCCGCAGTCGAACGTCTTGGCGTTCGGCGGCAGCGCATGATTGTAGAGCGTATCGCCGAAATGCCCGTTCATCCATTTGCCCCCGCGGATTCCCGACCAGAAACCGCTCGCGCCGACCACGCACGTCGTCGCATTCGGATCGGTCCCGGTGAGCGTGTCGTTCTGCGCGGCGGTAAGCGTCATCACTTGCAGATCGATTTTTGCCGGCGGCGAAGACGTGGGAATTGACGGCGCCGTCGCCGTGCCACTGCCGCCGGCGTAACCCATGCCGAGCGTCTGTTCGCTGACGGCGACCGTGTTCGACATCCCGTCGGTGACGTTGCGGAATTTCATGACGCCGGCCAGTTTCACATCGAACATCACGCCGTCCCCCTTGCGGATGTAACGCGTCGTCGCATCCTGGCCGCTGCCGGTGCAGACGACGTAGTTCGTCACGGCATACGTGTTCCCTTCGACCTTGCCGAGATCGCTTGGACAAAGGTATTCCGGGATGTGCGTCATGGCGGCGATCACATTCTGCGAAAAGGGCGCCCCGGGCGGCTCGACGAATGTCGGCGCCGCGTTGAAGTCGATCAAATTGTAGAGATTCGCTCCGTCCAGATACGGCAGCACCGCCGCGTGAGCCGAAAAGACCATCGGAAACCCGACCCGTCCGGGCGGAAAACAACCGTGCGACGATTCGTAATTGTGAATCGCCAGTCCGAACTGCTTGAGGTTATTTCGGCACTGCGTCCGCCGCGCCGCTTCCCGCGCCTGCTGCACGGCCGGCAACAACAGCGCAATCAGAATGGCGATGATCGCGATGACGACCAAGAGTTCAATGAGCGTGAAGCCGCGCGTTGGACGCGGTGAAATGAGACGAGACATGCCAGCCCCCTGAGCCACGGGAACGCCTTCCGCCTCGCGCGAACTCCGGGCGCAACAAGACAGCCCGGCGCGAGGCCGATCGGTCGCCGAATCCATTCAGCCCAGGACGGCCTTCGGCGGAGGGAGAGGAGGCGGCAAGAGTTCGCCGCAGCGCGATGCATCGGTCAGCACGACGGCCGGCCGGTCGACGGTCTCTTGAGTGATGACCAACCGCGGCGGCATGACGCGCGGATCGCCGCAGCGGGACGCCTCGACGTCAGCGGACGACCCGCAACCGCAGGCGTCGCGCAGAACCAATACCTGTTTCGAGCGAGTGGGCGATTTCTCTTCCACTCTTTTCTTATGACACGTCGTCGCGAGCGGAGACTTGGCCGTCTTTTTCGCGCAACAACTTTTTTCCGCCGGCCGCGACGGCTTCGCGCAGCAGCATTTTCCCAGTTTCCGCAAAGTCGGCGCACAGCGGCAACTCGAACCCGTCGATGAGGCTGCGTGCTCGTCCTTCGACGGCGTCGCGAATGCCGCCACGCTCGGCAGACCAATCTGCCCGCACAACACGGCCAGCACGAGCAGACCGCGACCTGCGCGGCTGAAGAGCGATCCGGATCGCGCCAGAGTCAGTGGCACAATCAACGCCCCATCGAGAAGAGTCCGGGCGGGTCGCATGGCAGGCTGGCGAATCAGGGAGGAAATTCTTACGCCAGCAGACTACCCGCCGGCCTTTCGCCCCGCAAGTTCGCGGGTTGTCATTGCCCGCAAGCTCGGCTTGCCGCAACCTAGCCGGGCTTCAAAACGCAGAACATGATATCGTGTCCCTCACAACGTTTTTCTGGGTGGAGACATGCATGAAACTGTTCGATCTCTCCGGACGCGTGGCGGTGGTGTCGGGGGCGGCGCAGGGGATGGGGCAGGCGACCGCGCTCGCCGTCGCCGAGGCCGGGGCCGACGTGATGCTTGTCGATCGGAATCTCGCCGGAGCCGAGTCGACCGCCGCGCAAGTCCGCGCCTTCGGTCGCAAAGCGGTCGTCTCCGAGGCGAACGTTTCCGACCCCGTGGCGATCGCCGATCTCTTCCGCACCGTCGATGCGAAGTTCGGACGCGTCGATTTCCTCGGCAACATCGCCGGCGACGGGCACCTCGCGCAGCCGGAAGACCTCGCCATCGACGATTTGCAGCGCGTGTTGCAGAATCTGGTCGTCGGCCGCTTCGCGATGTGCCAGGAAGCGGGCCGGCGGATGCTGGCCCAAGGCCGCGGGTCGATCATGAACATTGGTTCGCTGGCGAGCATCACGGCCATGGGCCGCGGGCACATCGCCTACAGCATGGCGATGGGCGCCGTGGCCCAGATGACGCGCGAGCTGAGCACCGAATGGTCGCACCGCGGCGTGCGCGTCAACGCCGTGCTGCCGGCCCAGGTCACGAACCCCAGTCTCCTCGCCCGCATGAAGGATGATCCGCAACTCGAAAGCCGCTTCGTCCACGGAATCCCGGCCGGTCGGATGGGACAGCCGAAAGACATCATGGGATTAGCCGTGTGGCTGGCGTCGGACTCCTCGCAGTGGATCACCGGTGCACTCATCCCGATGGACGGCGGCAACCTGGCCATGAATGCCGGCGGCACGCCGGGGCATGAGCCGCACGTCGTGCAGACGTTTCGGTCGGAGAAGAAATGATTTCGTACCGAGTACCAGGTACTCAGTACTGGGTACCCGGTGCTCGAGACCAACAGAGGACGAATAACGCATGACGACGACCGACACGATCTTGCACCTCTACCGCGCGATGCAAACCATCCGCCAAACGGAGGAGGAACTCGCGCGGTGCCACCAGCGCGGCCTCATCCACGGCGCGTGCCACACTTACGTCGGCGAAGAAGCGATTGCCACCGGCGTGTGTGCGCATCTGACGCCAAAAGATTCCGTCTTCAGCACGCATCGCGGACACGGACATGCGCTCGCCAAAGGGATGTCGCCGAAAGAACTGATGGCGGAACTCTTCGGACGCTCAACCGGTTGCTCGCGCGGGCGCGGCGGGAGCATGCACCTCTTCTCTCCCGAGATCGGCATGATGGGAACGAGCGGCATCGTCGGGCCGTGCATTTTGCAGGCATGCGGCGGCGGATATAGCTCGAAACTTTTGCGGAATGGCACCGTCGGCGTCGCGTTTTTCGGCGACGGGGCCGTCAACAATGGGGCTTTCCACGAGGGCCTCAACATGGCCAGCATCTGGAAGCTGCCGGTCCTCTTCATCTGCGAGAACAATCAATTCGCCACCGAAGTCCCGTTCGCGTATGCCAGCGGCAACCAAAGCATCGGCTCGCGCGGCGCGATGTACGGCATGCCGGGCTTTGAACTCGACGGCAACGACGTCCTCGAAATTCATCGTGTCGCCGGCGAAGCGGTCGCCCGCGCCCGTGCTGGGGGCGGGCCGACGCTCATCGAATGCAAAACGTACCGCACCCGCGCGCATGCTGAGGGGATGGGCGATTTCACCTATCGCACTCGCGAAGACGTCGAAGAATGGAAGACACGCTGCCCGATCAAACGCCTCCGCGCGAACTTTGAAGAACTCTCATCCCAGTTCGATCAAATCGACGCCGAAGTCGCGCAGACCGTGCGCGACGCCGGCGAGTTCGCAGAATCTTCACCGGTCCCGGAAGGAATAACTGCGACGAACAATGTCTACGCGCCAAGATCCGCGAAACGGCAAGCGACTGCGACGTCGACGCGCAACGTGACGTATTCCCAGGCGACGCTTGAAGCGTTGTCGTTCGAGATGGCGCACAACAAAAACATCTTCGTGATGGGCGAAGGGATCGGCAAACGAGGCGGAAACTTCCTCACGACGAAAGGCCTCTACGAACTCCACGGCCCGGAACGCCTCTGCGACACGCCGATCTGCGAACGCGGCTTCGTCGGCCTCGGCTGCGGCGCGGCGATGACCGGCACGCGGCCCGTCATCGACTTCATGTTCCTCGACTTCATCAACGATTCCTTCGGCGAAGTCGTCAACCAGATCGCCAAGATGCAGTACATGTCGAGCGGCCGGCTCAAGATGCCCGTGCTGCTCCGCGGCTGCATCGGCATCGGCCACTCGGCGGCGACACACCACTCGGGCAACTATTACTCGATCTATGGCCAGATTCCCGGCCTGAAAGTTGTCGTCCCGTCGTCTCCGTATGATGCGAAAGGTCTCTTGCATCGCGCCCTGCGCTGCGACGACCCGGTGATGTTCCTCGAACACCGCGAGTTATTGAACATCAAAGGCCCCGTGCCGGAAGAGGACTATGAAATCGACTTCGGCGAAGCGGCGGTCGTGCGATCCGGGACTGATGTCACCGTCGTGGCGCTGACGCTGATGGTCCACAAAACATTCGCTGCGGCGGAGCAGTTGGCGGCATCGGGAATCTCCGTCGAAGTCATCGACCCGCGGACCGTGTTGCCCCTCGATACTGACACGATTCTGAACTCGGTTGCGAAAACAGGCCGGTTGCTCATCATTGATGAAGCCTTCCAACCATGCGGCGTCGGCTCGGAGATCGCCGCCCAGATCGCCGACCGGGGCTTCGATGAACTGGACGCCCCGATTAAACGACTGAACGGAGCCTTCACCCCGACCCCTTACAGCCCGTCGTTGGAAGCCGCCGTCGTGCCGAACCTGGAGAACATTGTGCAAGCGATTCACGAGTTGGTGGCGGAATAGTCCTTGGCATTAGGGTAAAGGCGACTGACGTGGCTGTTGAAATCACTATCCCGCGCCTCGGTTGGAGCATGGAAGAAGGCACGTTCGTCGAATGGCTGAAACGTGACGGCGAGGCGATCTCTCCGGGCGATGCGCTGTTCGTGATGGAAGGCGATAAAGCCGCGCAGGAGATTGAATCTCTCGCCGCCGGGACGTTGCACATTCCGGCGAACGGGCCGCAACCGGGGGACACGATTCAAGTCGGCGCGATTGTCGGGTATCTGCTGCAGCCGAACGAAGCGCCGCCGGTGCATGTGCCGACGGCGACTAAAAAACCTGTAGCACCTGCACCTTCATCTGTTTCACCGTCACAGCCGCAACCTCTCGCTTCGAGTAACGCCGCGGCATCACCGGCGGTGCGGCGGCTCGCGCGGGAACTCGCCGTTGATTTGCACGCGTTCACGCAACCGGGCCGCATCTCGGAGAACGACGTCCGCCGCGCGGCCGCGAATCGGCAAGCGACGTTCGTTTCCTCCACAAATGCGCCGCGACGCAATGGACATCCGAACTTGCCGCGGATCACGCCGCGTGCGGCACGCATGGCCCAAGAGCAGGGGATCGATTGGAGCCGCCTCACCGGTTCCGGCCGCCACGGACGGATTCGCGCCTGCGACCTTCCCGCCACCAGCGGAACGGCGCCATCGTTGCCGCGCGAGCCGGGGCGATTGGTGCCGCTCACGCCGATCCGCCGCACGATCGCGCAGCGGCTGCAAGCGTGGTTAGCACAAGTCGTCCCCGTCACGCTGATGACGAAAATCGATGCCGGCAGGCTGGTAATGTATCGCGAAGCCTGGAAATCACGCGCTCCCGAAACTCTGCCAAGCTACAACGACATCATCGTTCATTCGGTCGCGCAAGTACTGAAAGACGATCCGGCGCTGAATGCGTCGTGGACGGATCGCGGCGTGTATGTCTACGACGACATTCACGTCGTCATCGCCGTCGACACCGATGCCGGATTGTTGACGCCCATCTTGCGAAATACAGATTCGCTGTCGCTCGAGGAACTTGCCCGGCAGTCGAAGCAACTCGCTGAGCGGGCACGCACCGGTAAGCTCACAGAGCAGGAACTCTCCGGCGGGACGTTCACGGTGACGAACCTCGGCCGCTACGGCATCGACGCGTTCACGCCGGTCATCAACCCGCCGCAAGCCGCGATCCTCGGCGTGGGCCGCATCATCGCCGAGCCGGTGGTCGTCGACAACCAGGTCGGGCCGGGCTACACCCTGACATTGAGCCTCACGTTCGATCACCGCGTCATGGACGGCGCACCGGCCGCACGGTGGCTGCAATGCCTCGCCGCGCGATTGGAAGACATCTCCCCCGCTTAGCCGCGATTTCAAAATCGGGTGGGCGGGGCTGGAGCCGCTTCGGCGAAGCCCCGGTTTTCGCGCGCTCACCGGGGCTTCCCTCCCGTTGGTCGGTCCAGCCCCGGCCACCCGACCCGCTCCCTGATCCGCGGCGCATTCCCGCACGCTTGGCGTCCTCCGCCGAATGCGACACAATCGGAATCTGATTCAGGAGATTCCACACGAAAGAGCCATCCATGCCGCGCATCGTGACCGCCACGTTTATCGGGTCGTTGATTTTCTCCGCGAAGATCCTCTCCGCCGCAGATTTGACGCTCGTCGACAATGGCGTCGCCAAAGCCGCGATCTTCGCCCCGGCGCGCGTAATGGACGACGCGTCGGCGAACCCGGAACCGGCCGGCGTGAAGGGATCGCTCAAGCCGGAAGACAATCGCCGCCGCTTGCGGGAATCGGTGAAAGATCTGGCGAGGGTGCTCAAGGCGATCACCGGCGCTGACATGCCGATCGTCGCCGGCCCGCCCGCCGCGAATGAGACGCGGATTCCGATTCTCATCGGCGAACTGTCGACCGAAAAGTTCGGCGCGCCGCACAAGAAGTATCCGTATCAGCAGGGCTTGCGGATCGTCGTCACCGACAAAGCCGTCGGCCTCGCGGGGGAATCCGACCTCGCGACCAGCTATGCCGTCTACACGCTCCTCGATCAACTCGGTTGCCGCTGGTACATGCCCGGCGAACTCGGCGAAGTCCTGCCGGCCACCAAAACGCTGGCGGTTCCGCAGCAGGATCTCAGCACCGGCCCGTCCACCGTCTACCGCGGGATCTGGTATTCCGACAACAATTTCGACCGCCGCAATCGCCTCGGCGGAATGCTGCTCCATGCCGGGCATGCGCTCGAATACTACATCACGAAGGACTTCCGCCAGCAGCATCCGGAGGTGAAGGCGATCATCAAAGGGAACCCGCACGACCATCTTATCAAGTGGACGCATCCGTTGATCGCGAAATTCATCTCCGACACGATCCTGGCATCGCTCGAGAAAGATCCGTCGCTGAATTCGTTCTCGCTGTCGCCCGACGACGGCGCGACGTGGGATGAATCGGACGATACGAAATACGACGAGAAGGATTTCGATCCGACGCTGCAATGCGTCGCCAAGGCCGACCGGCTGATGGTGCTCTGCAACCGCGTCGCGGAAGTCGTCTCGGCGAAATATCCGCACGTCCGGTTCGGCATGCTGGCCTACGCCGACTACACCCGCCCGCCGGTCCGCGAGAAGGTTCACCCGTCGATCGTTCCGCAGATCGCCCCGATCACGTTCAGCCGCGCCCATCCGATGAACGACGACGGCGAGCCGAACAACAAATCGTTCCGCGCCCTCGTCGAAGGCTGGGGCAAAGCGGCCCAGTCGACAAGCTACTACTTCTATGCGTTCAATCTCGCGGAAGTCGACAGCCCGAACCCGATGATCACGAAGTGGGGCCACGACATCCCGTACATCTACGCGAAAGGGAATTGCCAATACTGGCAGCCGGAAACGCAATCGAACTTCGACACCTGCATGCACGCGCAGCAACTTGGCATCCGCCTGGCGTGGGACAACACGCAGAAGCCGGCCGAGATCATCAACGAGCTGCACACGAAGTTTTACGGCAGCGTAGCGAAGCCGATGGCCGCGTATTGGCATCACATCGACAAGATTTGGGTCGAGACGCCCGAGTATTCCGGCTGCGGGTTCGCCCACCTGCGCCGCTTCACGCCGGAACGGATGCAAGCGGCCCGCGCTCATTTGAACGACGCGGAAAAAGCCGCTCAAACCGACAACGAGAAAAAACGCGTGGCGTTGGCGAACGCCACGTTCAGCCAATGGGAAACGTTCATGCAACTCCGCCGCGATCTGGCGGACGGCCGTTTCGCCAACCTGGCTGCCGACGCGGAAAAGTATCGCCAGAAGCAAATCGCTCTCGGCGAGCAATACGAACCCAACTTCTGCTTCACGCGTTCGAACACTTTCAAGCCCGTGCCGCTCGGCATCCGTTATTTCGATGCCTTCTACAAGCTGACCTACGATGACGCCTCCCGCGTGGCGAACAATTTCACGATCGTCACGCCGAAGCCGCTCCGACAGTGGAAGTTCCAAGTCGACAAAGAGAAAGCGGGCGAAGCCGGCGGCTGGCAGAAGGCCGATTTCAACGACGCCGAGTGGAAGTCCACCGACGTCGCCGTCGAAACATGGTCGACGATCGGCTTCCACAACTATCAAGGCTCGATGTGGTACCGGACGAAAGTCACGCTGCCGACGATTCCGCCCGGCAAGAAGTGCTACCTGTGGGTCGGCGCGACGGACGGCAAGGTGAAAGTCTTCGTCAACGGCCAGCACCTGCCGTGGCTCAACGACAAGCAGGAAGCCGTCGAAGTCTTCGGCGGCTACTGCCAGCCGGCGTCGTTCAACATCACCCCCGCCGTGAAACCGAGCGGCGAAAACAGCATCGCCCTCTACTGCACGCGCGACTTCGTCAACGAACTCGGCACCGGCGGCCTGATCGCGCCGGTCGCCATTTACGTGGAAAAATAACGTGGTCGCACGTTTCCAACGTGCGCGCTACTTTGAGAGGGTAACTAGAACGATGGCCTCCGTGCGGTTCAGGGACCTTCCCGCCGCGAACACCCAGCGATTGCGCGATCTCTTCACCTATGTCAAGACGGCGAAGGCCGAAGAGCGCATCGAGGCAGGCGAGATTGCAGCCATCCTCGGGGAAATCGTCGAGAACCGTTTTTGGAATCCAACTCCAGATGAATTGAACGACTGGCAGACCCGCTGGATGAATACGCCGGTGGAGCAGCGGTTCACCGACCCCACACTAGATACACCGTGGGACTTCGAGTCTTGGGTGGAGGCCATAGAAAGCGCGGAAATCGCATACATGAATCTACAGATCCATCCGAATGGAACCGGCACGATTGAATTTGAACAACTGGCCATGCCATCTGGCGGACTGGAAGCCACCGAGGAGATGGTCAAGATGTTCGGCGCAACTATCACCGAATGCGATTACCTCTGACTGGGCCATCAATACAAGCTGCGGATCGAGCGACGTACTCTGATCGTACCGGTCAGCATATACGTTGATAAATAGCGTGTGCGGGTATCCGCTAGTTCGGCAAGGTTCTCGATGGACAAGTAGCGGCGAAATTCGGCTCGACTTCACGTTCATCGCTGTGCTGCTCTGCTTAATAGGTTGTAAGGCTGTGCAGTGGCAGCAACCTTCTTATGCCGTTTCAGCCACGTTTTTCTCGCATTTTCGTGATGGCGAGTGTTAGGAGAGCTCCCTGATGAAACGGGCAGATTCTGTTTGACGCGGCCGCGCCGAGACGCCATGCTGACAGGCGTCGAAATCGGATTCGGACGGCAGGGCGGCGGTAGTCTCTATCGCTCGTCCGGATCAAAGTGGCCATTTCGACGCGTCATACGGTGCGGCGTTCGCCGTGATTCAACTCCCTCGTTCGTCCCAAGAGAGGAACCGTTCATGTCTCCGCATAATCCTTGCCGTGCTTTGTCTCAAGGATGGTCTTCCAATTCCGGCCGATGGACCGGGTGGTGCATGCTGGCGTTGTGGGCTGCGTCGTTCGGACAGATCAGCTATGCCGCTTCGTCGCCGGTCGCCCAGGCTGTGGATGATTATGTTGCGGCGGGCGAATTCGGCCTGGCGATCGACCAGGCGCTGAAGATCAGTGATCGCGACGAACGGGCGCAGTTATTACAGCAGATCGCCGATGCCCAATCGAAGTCGGGCGACCGGGCCGGTGCCGCGGCGACGCTACGGCGGATTCCCAACGCCCGCAACCGTGCTCAGGCAGTCGGGTGGCAGAGGGCGCTCGGCGGCGGCGCGGCGATGGCCAACCCCGGACCGCTCATGCGGCTCATTCAGGACAACGTTGACCCCGACGGATGGGATGAAGACACTGGAATCGGCGGAAAGATGAGCTGGTTCCAGACCGGCGTGAAAGTCTCACCCGGCGGTATTTTGGAACTTGTGACGGCTCAAGAACAAGTTGAGACAATGGCCGCGCTCGGCATTCAAGCCCGCAAGGCCGATCTCAACAGCGATCTGGCCAAGCGGAGCAATCTGCGGCTCGTCTCGCTGACCCGGCTCGATCAACAGCTCGCCGATCACCTCGCGCAAGGCAAACCGGTCCCGACCAGCATGTCGCTGCTGGCCGGTTTGACGAAGGTGCAGTACGTCTTCCTCTACCCGGACACGAACGAAATCATCCTCGGCGGTCCGGCGGAAGCGTGGGAATACAATGCCCAAGGCCAGGCGATCGGGACCGATTCGCATCTGCCGACGCTGCAACTCGACGACTTCGTCACCGTTTATCGCACGTTCGCCAAGGGTGAAGCCGATTTCGGTTGCTCGATCAACACTCGTGATGAAAACGTCAAATCGCTGCAGAAGTTCGTCGAAACGTCGCTCGCCAAAGGCCCGCTCAACGCCGGCGGCGGCGTGAAGAGCTTCGTCAATCAGATTCAGAAAAAACTCGGCCGGCAGGACATCGTGATCTGGGGCGTGCCGGATGACAGCCGCGTGGCCCGCGTGATCGTCGAAGCCGACTATCGGATGAAGCTCATCGGCATCGACAAGCTCGACGCCGGCAAGGAGATCCCGAGTTACTTCGACCTGTTGCCGCAAGACCTGCAGAAGAACCCGGCGCCGATGGAAGCGCTGCGGTGGTGGCTCGCGATGAATTACGAATCGGTGCTGCACAGCGCCGACAAGTCGGTCTTTGAAATTCAGGGCGAATCGGTGCTGTGCCAATCGGAAAATCAATTGCTGACCTCGGAAGGGAAGCACCTGCCAACCGGCAAGTCGGAAATGGTCAATCGGATGTTCGCGGAGAACTTCACCCGCCATTACGGGAAGCTCGCCGAGAAGGATTTGATCTTCGCCGACGCCCGCAACGTGTTCGACCTGGCGCTCGCCGCCGCGCTGATCCGCAAGGAAATCGGCGTCGCCGAGAACCGGCAGGCGTTCGAGACGTTCGTCTCCGGCGGCCTCTATCGGACGGCGAGTTATGCGGTGCCGAAGGAAGTCGAATCGGTCGTGAATCACCGCGTGTACAACGGCCGGGACATCGTGGTCCAAGCCGCCGGCGGCGTGCGGGCGAACCTCGACGACGTCCTCAACAATCCGAAGCGATCGAAAGCCAGCCCCGAACTCGACCGACTCGCGTCAACCGCCAAGCTGCCGGAAGGGCGCTGGTGGTGGGACGTTTCCAAGTAAAGTTCGAGAATTGAATTGAATATTTTCGCAGCCCGCGGGACACCTTCCCGCGGGCTGCGTTGTTTGGTAGCCGGATTCGTGAGAATTCGGGCTGTGGGGCACAGCGTCCGAAATCTTACGATTTCGGCGACAAGAAAGATCGCGGACAGCGAGGACGCTACCCCTGGGAAATCCGGGCCGAATCATCATTTTCGTTCCCGTTGTTCTCTGCTAAGATTCTGTGTCCGGTTTCGATTTTGTCATGGAGGAATTTCGACGCGTCATGGCCATACTGACTCAAGACGATTTAACGCCGCTCAATAAAGCGTTTGAAGAACGGACTCCCGAAGAACTGCTGCGCTGGGCCAAGACGATTTTCGGCGACCGGCTCGCCGCCCTCTCGGCGATGCAGAAGGCCGGCAGCGCCGTCTGTCACATGCTCCACGCGTACAAGCTCGACGTCCCCGTCCTATTCGTCGATACCGGCGTGATGTTCCAGGAGACGCTCGATACCCGCGAGCGGCTTGCGCGCGCCTACGGCCTCAACATCATCACGCTGTTGCCCGAAGAGACGATGGATGAACAGACGCAGCGTTTGGGCGTTTTATATTTGACGCCGGAAGGCCAAAAGCAATGCTGCCAGTTGCGGAAGATTGACCCGCTGCGCAAGGCGCGCGGCCGGTATGACGGACTGATCGGCAGTTTGCGGCGTGCGGAAGGAGGTCGCCGCGGCGATGTGCCCATCCTCGCACTCGATCCTGAAATGAATGCCGTCCGGATCAACCCGCTGGCGAAGTTTTCCGACGAAGCGCTGGAAGATTATCTCGTCGACCATCAGGTGATCGTCAACCCGCTCCATCATCAAGGGTTCTCGACGATCGGCTGCAATCGCTGCACGACGCCGGTCCTGCCGAACGAACCGCCGCGCGCCGGTCGGTGGCGGCATCTCGGTCCGTGGTCGGCCTATTGCCACATCAATCCGACCGACAAGGACGGCGGCACGACGAGTCACATCGACCTGCCGCAGGAACTCGCCGACCGGCTGCTCGGCCGGTCGACCGACTTCAGCATCTGATGGTGCAGGGGTTTGCCGAGGCTCTTCGAGGCGAAGCGGATTCACAAAGGGCGAAGGCGGAAGTGAGAAGGCAGAAGTGAGAAGGCGGAAGGAAAAACAATTCTTCCCGCCTTGCCACTTCTGACTTCATCTGGTTCGAATCGCAGAACCTGGGCAAACCCTGCAGATCAATTCCGATAGAAATCGATCCATTCGATTTCCACCTGTCGTTCCGTGAGTATCAGACGCGGCGGGAATTGGAGTTCCAAGGCATCGCCCACAGATTCGATTTTGAGATCGAGCCAGCCAGTCGGTTTGGTGTCGTCTCGTTCGAAAACGCCCTTCTCATCCGGCAAAAAGAACGGCAGTTTGCCCGATTGGCTGCTGTTGCCGCGGACTTGCCAGCGCGGCGTGGTGATCGTCAGGCCTTCGAGCTTGTTGAATTTTTTGGGCTGGTCGTAGACGAGGCGGACCGCCAATCGTTCCGGCAAGGAGCGGTTTTTATTGGCCGCGATCGTCAGTTTGCCGATGCCGCTGCGGGACGTCACTCGCACCACGGTCGTGTTGCCGTCCTCTTCGATACGCACCTCATCGCCTGGCTTGGAGAGTTTCACGGTCCAACCGCGATCGGGGGAAGAGTCAGCGGTCCAGGCCAGGCCCGGAAGAGCAAAGATCAGGCCGGCGAATAGAAGACGCGTTCGCATGGCCTCATCCGCAATTCATTTCGGGGTCGCATCGGCGCTGGGAACGGTGGCGGCTTCGCGCTCTTGCAGGAATTGCCGTTTCATCGCGGCGTAGCGCCGTTCGAGAAAGACGATGATCAGGACAATCGCGGCCACGCCGCCCCATTGGACGATCGGGGAATTCTGCGGCAGATAGTCGTTCACCTTTTTCGACAGGTACCACATCGCGGCGTTGCCGATCACGCCGCCGATGGCGCTGCCCCAGAAAATCGCCGAGCGGTTCAGCCCCAACAGCCGTCCGAAGATCGCGCCGCCGGCGCTCCCGGTGGCCGCCAGCGGAAATGCGATGAAGGCCAGCAGCCCCAGAAAGGTGAACCGTTTCATCCACGGCTGCTTGCTGAGAATGAGTTCGCTGTCGACGGTGAGTTCCGCGATTTTGTGGCCGATCCACGGCAGCCGGAACATGAACCCGATATGCACGGACAAGAAGAGCGCCACCATGATGTCCTGGAACGAGACCCACCAGAAAAGCTCCGTCGACGTCAGTTGCTGGCTCCATTGACCGAGATTGGGCATCGTCTCCTGCAGCGGAATGATGAACCGTCCGGCCGCTCCGAACGCGAGCGCCGCGGCGATGATGAGCGCCCAAGTATGCTTCGGTCCCGCGACGACGAAATAAACTCCGAGGTAGACAAGCGTGGCCAGCCAGGGACCGATGAGCGTGGCGAGCCACAGACCGAATTTCTCTTGGCGGAACCGCTGCTCGAAGTGCTCCAGCGACGCGATCATCTCTTCCCGCTGAAGGGATGTGGTGGACGCCGCAGATAATTCAGGAGCGGTCATGGTCACGGAGGTTCACTACGAGGTTCCCAACGGAACATCAACGTAGCGAACTATAATCCTTTACGCCGCGGGCCTCAAATCCGTTGCACGGCCAGCCACAACCATCCGGGAACAACGAAGAACGCGAACGTCGCCAGAGTGCAGAGGGTGAGGGCCAGCAGCGACGACGCTTCCGCCGGCTCCGCTTCTGTCCGAGCAGGATCGCGGAGCACGATCGTGGCGATGAGCCGCAGGTAATATCCCGCGCCGATCGCCGCATTCACGGCGAGCAACCCGGCCAGCCAGCGGCCGGTCTCGGAATTCTGTCCCCAGGCCGCCAGAAAGAGATTCAGCTTGCCGAGAAATCCCGCGGTCGGCGGCAGGCCCGTCAAACTGAAGAGGCATACGACCAGCATGAGGGCGATGCCCGGCCGGGTCCGCGCGAGTCCTGCCAGGTCGTCGATCGTTTCGATCTTTCGGTCCGGGCGTCCGGCGGCGGCCAGGGCCGCGAATGCTCCCAGCGTCATTACGGCGTACACCGCAAGATAGAACGCCAGCGCTTCGAGCCCATTGGGCGATGCCGTCGTGCGGAACCCGACCGTCAGACCGACGAGCATGTATCCCGCGTGGGAGACGCTGGAATAGGCCAGCATCCGCCGCACGTCGGTCTGAAGCAGCGCGAGGATGTTGCCCGTGAACATGGTGATCACGGCGAGCCACCAGAGAACCGGTTCCAGCGACCACACCATCAGCCACGGAGAATGGGGCGCCGGCATCGGCACGAGCAACAACCGGGAGAGAGCCACGAACCCGGCAATCTTCGGCACGACCGACAACATCGCGGCTCCTGAAACCTGGCATCCTTGAAACACGTCCGGCGCATAGAAGTGAAACGGCGCCGCCGTAATGCGAAACCCCAGCCCGGCGATAATCAGCACCTGGCCGATCGCCAACAGCGTCGGCAGGTTTTCCAGATCGGCGCGCCGAACGGCGTCGTAAATCGATTGCAGATTCGTCGTCCCCGTCGTGCCGTACAAGTAACTCAGGCCGAACAGGAGCAGCCCCGACGAGAAGATGCTCAGCAGGAAGTACTTGGTGGTCGCTTCCTGAGCCGGTGCATCGCGACGGGGCATGATCAGAAACAGATACGTCGGAATGCTGACCAGTTCCAAGCCGAGGAATAACACGACGAGATCGTTCGCCGCCGCCGTGAGATTGACGCCGGCGCCGATCGCCAGCAAACAGGCCTGACATTCGGCGGAACGGTTGTCGTCGGCCTGATTCCACTGCAGGAGCGACAGGACGCAGCCCACGGCGAGCATCATCCCGCGGACGTACCACGCGAGATGATCGAGGACGAACGGCCCCAAGGTCACCGGCTGCACCGACGATTGCCACCAGATCATTCCCGCCGCGACCCATGCCACCAAGGCCAGCCAGCCCCAGCGATGCCGCAATCCTGGCCGCGCTTCGCCCCGCTCGCTGACGAGGAACGGCGCCGCGAAGAAAATCACGCAGACTGCGGCGATGAGGACCGCTTCCGGCAAGACGAACTGGATGGCGTCCTTCAGACGAGCCACCGAATCGCTCATGGACGCACCTCCTCCGTCCAGGCGACAACCTCGTCCGGCGACCGCGCCGGGCGTTGATCATAGCTCCTGACCAACGCGTCGACGTCCGGCTGGATCAAATCCAACAGCGGCTGCGGAAAGAGTCCGATCCAGAGGCATAATAAGGCAAGCGGAGCAATGGCCAAGGTTTCGCGCGGGGTCATATCGAAGAGCGGCTCGTCATGACCGGTGCCGTGCGGTTCCTTGAGCGGGCCGAAGAACGCTTTCTGCAGCATCCCCAGCATGTACCACGCTCCGAGCACGACCCCGAGCGCCCCGAGGGCCGCATACAGGGGCCCCGGCAGGATATCGCTCCGCAGGCTGAACATGCCGATCAGGGACAACACTTCGCCGACGAATCCGTTCAGCCCCGGCAAGCCGATGCTGGCGAACGTGATAAAGACCATCGCCACGGCAAGCCGCGGCAACCGGTTGGCCAATCCCCCGAGTTCGCTCAAGAGGCGCGTGTGATAGCGTTCGTAAAACATGCCGACGATGCAGAAGAGGGCGCCGGTCGACAACCCGTGGTTGATCATTTGGAGGACGCCACCGCTGATTCCTTCCCGGTTCAGCGCGAACAAGCCCAGCATGCAGAAGCCGAGGTGGGCCACGCTGCTGTAGGCCACGAGCTTCTTAATATCATTTTGAGCCAGGGCGCACAGCGACCCGTAAATGATGCCGATGACGGAGAGCATCGCGATCAGCGGCACCCCTTGGATCTCGCAGGCGTCGCGAAACATCGGCAGACAGAGCCGCAGAAAGCCGTATGTCCCCAGCTTCAGCAAGACGCCGGCAAGCAGCACCGAACCGGCGGTCGGGGCTTCCACGTGCGCCAGCGGCAACCATGTATGGAATGGAAACAGCGGCACCTTGACCAGAAAGCCCGCCGAAACCGCCAGAAAGAGGGGGATCTGCAGCGACGGCGGCAACGGATGCTGCGACAATTGCTGGGCCAGCGCCGGCAGCGAGCACGGCGTTTCCATCGGCATCATCTGCTGCACGGAAATGATAAGCGCCACCAAGCCAACGAGCGAAATCAAACTGCCGGCGAGCGTGTAGAGGAAAAACTTATACGCCGCGTACCGCTTCAGCGGTCCGCCCCAGATGCCGACCAGAAAGAAGAGCGGAATGAGCGTAAACTCGAAGAAGACGTAGAACAGCACCAGATCGAACGCGCAAAAGACGCCGATCAGTCCGGTTTCCAGCACCAACAGGCACGCGTAAAACTCCGCGGCCCGTTCCTGAATCGACGTCCAGGAAATCAGCACTGAGGAAACGGTAAGAAGCGTTGTCAGCAGCACGAGCGCCAAGCTGATCCCGTCGAGACCGAGATAAAACTCCATCCGGACCGGCTTGCTGCCGGCAATCGTGGCGCCGGCATCGCTCAACGTGAGCCAGGTATGCCGCAATTCCACCCGTGGCTGGATCGGCCCGTCAAACGGCTGTTCGATTTTGTCGGTTCCCACGATTTGAGCTGCGACCGCCCACGACACGAGAACCGTGGCGATCGCACCGAACAGTCCGACCCAGCGGGCGCGCTCAGGCGTCGCCTGCGCATCGAGCAGGAGCAAGAGCGCTCCCGTCGCCGCCGGCAGGAAAATCATCGTCAGGATCAATACCGCCATCTCTCTCCGCCTTGCCTGTTTCTAAAACGCTCCCGCCATGCTGCGCAGGACGAAGATCAAACTCGCCAACACGCCGATCAGCATGATGGCCGCATAATGCTGCACGAGGCCGTTTTGCAACGGCCGAAAGAGGCTGCCGATGAGCCCGGGGATCATGCCGACGGCGTCGACCAGCTTATCGATGATTAGCCGATCGAAGAATTCCGACGCTTCCGACAATCCGCGCAGCGGCCTCACGAACAGCGCCAGGTAAATCGCATCGAGGTACAACCCCTGTTGCGACCAAGCGAACAACGGACCCGCGGCGCGCCGCCAGCTTTCCACCATGCTGCGACTGCCGCCGTACATCGCGTAGGCGACCCCTATGCCGACGATCGCGATCACCGAACTGACGGCCATCATGAAATAGTCCGGTGCATGTTCCTCGGCGTGCGGCAGGTTCGGCGTGTGATGCAGATAGCCGGCGTACCAATGCGTCGGGCCGGTCACGAAACCGATGCCGATCGCCGCCAAAGCCAGGATAAACAGCGGCCAGGCCATCGCCGGCGGTGCATCGTGCGGATGATGTCCGGCTTCCTCCGGGAAGCGTTCCTCGCCGTGGAAGGTCATGAAATAGGCACGGAACGTGTAGAACGCCGTCAGCAGCGATGACAGCAAGGCCACCCCGCAGATGATCGTAAAAAACTGGTCGTACGGCCCTTCGTGCCGGGCGAGATTGAGGACGCTTAAAATCTCATCCTTGCTCCAAAACCCGGAAAAGAGCGGAAACCCGGCGAGGGCCAAAGCTCCGGCGAGGAAGGCGAAATGCGTGACGGGCAATACTTTCCTCAAGCCGCCGAACCGCCGCATGTCGATCACGTCCCCCATCGAATGCATCACGCTGCCGGCCGACAAGAACAGCACGGCTTTGAAATAGGCATGCGTGAACATATGAAACATCGCAAACGTCACTGCCGGGACCGCCAGTTCCTTGTTCCCCGCGGCGGCGCCGAGCGACATGAACATGAACCCGAGCTGGCTCACCGTCGAATACGCGAGGACTCGCTTCAGATCGTATTGCGTGAGGGCCGTGATCGCCGCAATGAGCGCCGTCGCCGCGCCGATGCCGGCCACCCATTTCTGGGCATACGGGGCATGGACGAAGAGAGGCGTACAGCGGGCGACCAGATACACGCCGGCGGTGACCATCGTCGCGGCGTGGATCAGCGCGCTGACCGGGGTCGGGCCTTCCATCGCGTCTGGCAACCAGACGTGCAGCGGGAACTGGGCCGATTTGCCGACCGCCCCGATGAACAAGAGCAGGCAAATGATCGTCAACACTTCCGGCTGCGTCGTGACGATCGTCTTGATCCAGTACGGATCGATGAGAATTTTTTCAAAACTCAGCGTATCGAACGTCTTCCAGATCAGGAACACGGCGAGCAGGAATCCGAAATCGCCGATGCGGTTGACGACGAACGCCTTTTTCGCCGCCGCCGCCGCGCTTGGCTTGGAGTACCAGAACCCGATCAATAGATAACTGCACAACCCGACCGCTTCCCAGAAGACGAACAGCATCAAAAAATTGCTGGCGAGTACCAGCATGCACATCGAAAAGACGAACAGTGCGATCGAGGCGAAAAATCGCGGATAGCCCGGATCGCCGTGCATGTAACTCGACGCGAAGATCGCCACGAGCAAGCTCACCGACGTGACCATCGCCAGCATCAGCGCCGACATGGCGTCGGCCCGCAGCGTGATGTCGACCTCCAATGCGCCGACGTTGATCCAGTTATAGACGTTGTAAGTCACGCCGGCGGCATGAGCGCCATGCCCCTCATGGGCGTCCGCTCCCCCGAACTGTTCCGGCAAGACGACTCCCATCAGATAGAGCGACGCCAAAAACGAAATCGTCAGCGCCAATACGACCGGACGGTGAGCATACGCGCGGCGGAACGATTGCTGAAACAGGACGATCCACAGGCACGCCGCCAGCGGCGCGGCCGGAATCACCCACAGCACATTGTCATGCAGCCATTCGGTCACAATCTCATTCCGTTGCTCGGAAGCCTTAAACTTTCGATCCGCTGGGGCTCGCGGGAACTTTCGGCATGCGGCCGGCCGGCGCCAGCGGCGGGTAATCGGGTCCGGTCGGATGGTCGACGGGCGGCTGCGGACCGCGTTCTACCGGCGGCCGTTCCGTCTCGCTCAAATTGCCCCACAGGAAGATATCCAGCGACTTGCGCCGCTGATACAGCGTCAACACCAAGGCGAGGGCCAATCCCGCTTCGCACGCCGCGATCGTCAGGACGAAAATCGTGAAAACCTGTCCCGACGCGCTGACGTGATGCGATCCGAACGCGGTCAAGTTCAGCGAGACGCCGTGCAGCATCAGTTCCGCGGAGAGCATCATCAGAATCAGATTGCGCCGCGTGAGGAACCCGATCATTCCCAAGATGAACAGGACCGCGCCGACCGTCAGTTGTGCTTCAAGGTTCATCGTCAGAACGTCCCCTGAGTGCGGCGCGGCGCGATGGCGATCGCGCCGATGGTGGCGATGAGCAGAACCGTCCCCGCGATTTCCACCGCGAACAGATAATCGGTGAACAGCGAGCGGCCGACGTTCCGCAGCGAACCGAGATCATCTCCCGCTGGGCGGCTCAGACGGTTCGCCTGCTGAGATTCCGATGGGTGCAGAAATCTTTGCCGATTCGCGGCGGGCTGCTCCGCCTCCGCGGCGAGCGACTCTCCCGTCGCTCCCCACGATTGCAGCGCGACCAGAAAACAGCCCAAGAGCACGAACGCCGCGATGGTCGCCGCGGCGGGTTGATACGCCCGTTGATCGTAATTCGTCGCCCCGGCCTGCTGGGCCAGCATGATCACGAACAAGAAGGTCACCACGATGGCCCCGGCGTAAACGATCACCGTCGCCGCCGCGAGAAACGGCGCAGAACTCAACAGAAACAATCCGCAGACGGCCAGCGTCGTCACCGCGAACCAAAGCGCCGCATAGACGGGATTGCGGTCGGTGATCATCAGCGCCGCGGAACCGACGGCGGTCACGGCGAAGACGTAAAACAGCAACTCGCGGCGGACCTCCGGACTCTCGAACACTCGGCCGAGAAAATGCAAAACCGTTTGTCCGGCGGCGGCGTCGTCCTGAGACAGTCCGCCGGCCGATTTTCCGCTGAAGACATAGATGCCGAACGCCGCCAGACCCAGCAGGATGGCCGGCGCGCGCGAACGGGCTTTGCCGGCCGGCAGCGCCCAGCAGACGGCGAGCCACCCCAGGAAGAGGGGGAGCGTCAACTGCCATTCGGAGAACAACCAATCCAGATTCATGTCGGTTCGTCGATTTCCTGTTCCGGTCGTGGGGCGACACGGTTGTACGCCATCAAACGGCGTTCGTCAAAGGAGCGCTTCCGTCCCGTTATTGAGAAATCACGCCGGGGCTTTTCGCTTTCGCCGACCGGTCGTCCGCGAGGACGGACGTCGCCGGCGCGAGCGGCGGCAACGCCCCGAATTCGGACGCCGGCCCCAATCGGCCCCGGTGCGTCCGGACCGGGTCTTTATAGTTGTCTTTCGTCTCGTCATAGACTTGGAGCAGTTTCTCCTTGTCGTAGAGCATCTGGTCTCGGGAGAAGCCCGTCAGGTCGTAAATGTGCGTCAACTCGATCGCATCAACCGGGCACGCTTCTTCGCACATGCCGCAATAGATGCACTTCAATTCATCCAAGACGAACGTCCGCGGAAACTTGTCCCGGCCGGCCCACAACGGATCGTCCTTCGGAGCTTCCTCGGCGACGATGTCGATGCAGCGCGCTGGGCACGCCGTCGCGCACATCATGCACGCCACGCATTTCACGCGGCCCTGCTCGTCCCGATTCAGGCGATGGACGCCGCGATAGTTCACGGGCAGATCCGGCTTCTGTTCCGGATATTGCTGCGTGACCGATTCGAAGTCGGTGACGTGACTGCCGGTCGTTTTCAATCCGCCGAAAATAGCCGGGAGAAACGACGACTCCCAGAAGTTCATCGCCGGCTCTTCGACCCAAATGACATCGTTCGGTGAAATAGGCATAATCGTTCTGAACTTAAAGTAATCGACTCAATATTTCGCTTGCGCTCCGCGGACCCCGCCCGTCTCTAATGATGCGCCACCGGCGCCATCACCTCCGCCGGCGCTTGCAACCTCCCCTGAGTCCCGATCAATCCCGCCGCGACGAACAATCCCAACGACAAAGGGAACAGCCAGAAGCGGTCGATCTCGAATTCCAACACGCACATCACCAGGAGCACGTTGACGGTCGCCAGCGGAATCAGCACTTTCCAGGCAAGTCCCATCAGTTGATCGAACCGGAACCGAGGAATCGTCCAGCGGAGCATCTGAATCAACACGACGACGAAGAAGACTTTCACGAGCAGCACGCCGACCTTGATGAACGTCGCGCCGAAGTAGACGCTCCCCGGCTCGGCGATCCACGGGAAATGCCAGCCGCCGAAGAACAGAATCGACGTGAGGTAACTGATCGTCACGACGTGCGTGTATTCACCCAGGAAGAACATGGCGAATTTCATCCCGCTGTATTCGGTGTGGAATCCGCCGACAAGTTCTTGCTCGCATTCGGTCAGATCGAACGGCAGCCGGTTGGATTCTGCCATGGCCGCGGTGAAGAAAATCAGGCAGGCGACCGGCTGCAGCCAGATGTTCCAACCGAAAAAACCAGCCTCCGCCTGGGCCGTGAGAATTTTTTCCAGATTCATCGTATGGCTGAGCAGCGCCAACCCGACGACCGACATGCCGAGCGGAATTTCATAGCTCACGACTTGAGCGCTGGCCCTGAGCGAGCCGAGTGCGCTGTATTTGTTGTTCGACGCCCAACCGCCGAGGATGATTCCATATACCGCCAGACTCGTAATGGCGAAAATGAACACAATCCCGAGGTCCAACCCCGGTGCGATGACAAACGGAAATGGCCGGATTTCGGATGGGTCCGGCGTCACGATGTCCGGCACCGGACCGAACGGCACCACGCAGAACGCCATCAGCGTCGTGAAGACCGACAGGCAGGGAGCCAGAATATACAACGTCTTATCGACGTGGGCCGGGATGATCTCTTCCTTGAGAATGAACTTCGCCCCGTCGGCCAGCGGCTGCAAGAGTCCGCCGGGCCCCACGCGGTTGGGCCCAATCCGGTCCTGCATCCACGCCGAGAGCTTGCGTTCCAGCAGAATCAAATAGGCGCACGCGGTCAGAATCCCCCCCATCGCCACGACGATTGCGACGACCGTCATGAAGTTCGGCTGATGGGAGAGCATGGAAACCCATTCCCCCCACGTGCGGGGCGGGCTCGATTCTGCGGCCGCCAATAACAGAGACATCGTCATTCCAGACACCTACGCCGGTTGCAATTGTTTGGCTGGTTCGCTCGTTGCCGGAGTCGTTCCGGTCATCACGCCCTGATCGCCAAGATCGCCCTGAATCAGCGGCGCGAATTCGGCGATCTCTCCGGCGAGTTCCTGCCGGATCGTCGGTGCGTGAAACAGACCTTTGCGTTCGGACAAGTCCCACAAAATCCGCCCATCAGGCCGCGCATCGCCCGGTCCTCGCAGTCCGCGATGAATGGCTTGCGCCAACCCGGCGTGATTCACGAACGTCCCGTCCTTTTCCGCCCACGCCGCGCCGGCGAGCACGAAATGCGCTTGATCGGACAGAGGCGACGCAAGGAGATCCTGCACGACCAGCAACGTCAGCGTTTTTGTTTTCGCCGCGAGATCGGCCAGGAACGTCGCTTCGGGATCGCCATTCAAGACATAGAGGCCGTCCAGCTCGCCGCGCGTGAGTTTGCCGACCACGTCGTCATAAGACACCACGTTGCCGTGATATTGCTTGAGCACGGCTTCCACGCCGCGGCGGTTCGGGGCCTTTTCGGCACGGATGGTGAACTTCGTCGGCTCCAGCGGTTTGCCGTGCACGTCCTTCGGATACCGGTCGTCTTCACCGACCGTGCGGGCCGCGCCGAGAGCGAGGATCACGTCGGCGGACAATTTCTTGAGAAACGTCGCGAGCAGCGCCGCTTCTTCCACCGTCGCCCACGGCGAGATCAGCGCGGCGAACCGCTGAGGCGACGTCTTCACGGCGTCGCGTACGGCAAGTCGAGCCGCCGGCAAGACGGTGTCCCAGTTCCGTGAAGCGACCGCTCCGCCGCTGCGCTGCACCGGCGTCTTCAACCGGCGCTCGGAGTGAATATACTTCCATCCGAACCGGCCTTCATCGCACATGAAATGCCCTTGAGCCAGCGGGTTGACACGCGGCTTCAGGCGGTAAAGGACGTCTTTATTCTGTTCGACCGTAATGCTGCAGCCGGTGCTGCAATTCGGGCAGACGCTATCTTTGACGTGCAGCCACCAGACGCGCTGCTGATACAGAAAATCTTTGCTGCACAGTGCGCCGACGGGACACAAGTCGACCACGTTGCCGGCGAGTTTGTTATTGCACGGCTCGCCGGGGAAGATGTCGATCTCTTCTCCCGATCCGCGATTGATGACCTGCAGTTCCGCCGAGCCGCTGATCTCCCGCGTGAACCGGACGCACCGCGTGCACATGATGCAGCGGTCCGTAAAGAGCGTCACCTGGTCGCCGATGTAATCCTTGTCCGGCTTGATGTTCTTCGGTTCCTGCAGCCGGCTGTAGCCGCGGCCGTATTTGTAGCTGTAATCCTGCAAGCCGCACTCGCCGGCTTGATCGCAGACCGGGCAATCGAGCGGGTGATTGAGCAGCAGGTATTCAAGCGTCGCTTTCTGGGCCTGCTGCACTTTCTCGCTGTTGGAAACGATGACCGTGCCGTCCTTCACCGGCGTCTGGCAGCCGGGGACGACTTTGGGCTGCATCGCGACGGTGCCGTCGGGCTTCTTGTCGCCGACTTCCACGAGGCACATGCGGCAACTGGCGACGACGCTGAGGGCCGGATGCCAGCAATAGCTCGGGATCTCGACGCCGGCGCGGGCTGCCGCCTGAATACAATTCAGCCGCTCGTTCGCGCCGATTTCGATGGGCGTTCCGTTAACAATGACGGTGGGCATCTCGTTTATCGTTCCTTCAGACCCGGCGACGCTATCGCCGGGCTTTGCGAAATCAGTGGGCCGCCATCAGTGCTTCAGCAGGCTTGATCGTCCGCTCTTTCTTTTCGATGTACTCTTCAAAGTCTTTGCGGAACTTCTTGATCGCGTTCTTCACCGGCCAGGCGGCCCCGTCCGACAAGCCGCAGATCGTCGTGCCGGGGATGATCCCCATCGAACCGGCAACTTCAGCAAGCAAATCGAGGTCGCGCTGCTGGCCTTCGCCGGAACGGATGCGATGCAGGATCCGCGTCATCCAGTTCGTTCCTTCCCGGCACGGCGTGCACTGGCCGCACGATTCGTGCGAGAAGAACCGGCAGCAGTTGTACAGGACGTCGACCATATTGACCGAATCGTCGATCACCACCACCGCCGCCGTGCCGAGGCCCAAACAGCCCGCTTTGCCCGGGCCGTTGAAATCGAGCGGCAAATCGAGTTCTTTCCAGCACATTGGGATCCTAAGCTTAGAATTCCACGTGGACAAGTTGTCGCG
>JADMIO010007315.1_pt1 | contig 28699 bp, 25 predicted proteins | sample 8958161 | NCBI WGS metagenome assembly JADMIO01 (sample SAMN16585339, study PRJNA669376) | soil metagenome | isolation source: Crop rotation soil | place: USA: Cullars Rotation, Alabama | collected 2011 | reverse complement strand
CGCGACAACTTGTCCACGTGGAATTCTAAGCTTAGGATCCCAATGTGCTGGAAAGTAAAAACGGCGTGCTGGCTAACCAGGGCCAAACCGTGTTGAAAAAAGATAAAGACGGGCGCATTATCTACGAAAATGCTGACGGCAAAAAAGTAGACTCTGCATCTATATTTAATACCATCAACATACCCAAAGGTGGCCAGTTCCAGGTGGTATTGAGCGATGGCAGCAAGGTTTGGCTTAATTCTGCATCGTCACTCACCTTCCCTACCGTATTCCCAAAGAACGAACGCAAGGTTACTATTACCGGCGAGGCTTATTTCGAGGTCGCTAAAAACAAACATGTGCCTTTTAGGGTTATCACCGGCAAACAAACCGTAGAGGTGTTGGGTACCCATTTCAACATAAATGGTTATGTCGACGAAACGGCTATAAAAACTACGCTGGTTGAAGGCAGCGTAAAAGTTTCAGCGGGTGCACAATCTGCCATACTTACCCCAAATGAGCAATCGGCCATATTAAATGGCAGGGCTGGAAAAATAAACGTAACTACTGTTGACACCGACGACGTGCTCGCCTGGACTACCGGCAACTTCCAGTTCGAAAAAGCCGAGATCCCGTTGATTATGCGGCAGGCCTCGCGGTGGTACAACGTAGATATAAAATATGAAGGACAAGTTCCGCGCAGGCGGTTTACAGGCAGCATATCTCGCAATGTAAACCTGTCGGAATTATTGAGGATGCTAAAATACACCGGTATAAATTTCAGGATCGCAGACAAAACAATAATTGTTACGAACTGATATACCGAATTATAAACTATTGAAAAACATGTAATAGCAGCGGGTTTTACCAGCCTGTCTGCATCATTTCGCTATTGCCGGTATGGCGATGGCTTGCTTGTATACGAATCAACCAATTGTTTAACCATACAACTAAACTGAATGAAGAAATTGATTTACTTATCCCCTTAGCCCCGGGAGGTAATTTTTTATGAAGTGCATAAAATGACAGAAAAAAACCGGGAAGCGTTGGCGCGCTTTCCCGGCTACATATCTGGGTTACCTCGTATCCACAATCGCGAAATTGAAATAATAAGTTATTAACCCAAACACACAAAACTATGAAATTTAATTTTATGGTGATGCCGCCGACGCGGCATTGTCTGTCCAAAATTCTATTAGTTATGAAGCTAACTGCGGTTTTGATATTTGCAGTTCTTTTAAACGTAAGCGCTAAAACATTCAGTCAAAGTATCAGCATCCATCAGAATAATATTTCGGTGGATAAGGTATTGAAGCTGATTAAGAAACAGAGTGGTTATAGTTATTTCTATGATGAGGATGCAGTTGCAAAAACCTCAAAGGTATCTATCGACCTAAATAACGCATCCATTGATGCTGTACTGGCTGCCTGCTTTAAAGATCAACCCCTCACCTATCGTATCTTCCAGCAAACCATTGTTGTAAAGGCAAAGGACGAAACAAAACCGGTAGCCGATGTGGCACAAAAGGTATCGGGTACGGTAACAGATGCCAGCGGCCCCCTGCCAGGTGTAAACGTTAAGGTAAAAAACACCACTATTGGAACTGTTACCGATGCGAATGGTAAATATACCCTGAACGACATTGACGGTGGCGCAACCCTGGTATTCTCATTTGTAGGCTACAATACACAGGAAATAGCTATTAATAACCGCGCAACAGTCGACGTAAAGTTAGTTGAGGCTCCAAAAGCCCTGAGCGAAGTAGTGGTTGTTGGTTACGGTACCACAAAAAGAGTGGACCTAACCGGTGCCGTGGGTAGCGTTAACGACAGGCAGTTGCAGGAACGCCCCGCCATTAACGTCGAGCAGGAACTTGCAGGCAAAATAGCCGGTGTGAACGTATCCACCAACTCCGGCGCTCCGGGCGGAAATACCAAAATAAGAATACGCGGCTATAGTTCCATCAACACCAACACCGATCCATTATATGTGGTCGACGGTGTAGTTTGGACTGAAGGCGGTGCATCTATCAACCCCAATGACGTGGCATCTATCGACGTATTAAAAGACGCTTCATCAACAGCGATTTATGGTACGCGTGGTGCTAACGGTGTAATACTCATCACCACCAAAAGAGGCAATGGAAAAAAAGGCGGCACGGTTAGCTATGATGCTTATGGCAGCGTAGGCGTATTGGCCCGTAAGTTGAAGGTGCTCGACTCGAAGCAGTTTTTAAATGTAGAAGACATCTCCTACAATAACATTAAAAAATACGATCCCCAAGGCTGGGCAGATGGCAAATATGCCGATGACGATCCGAAAGTTATCCGTACGGCCCTTATCGGTAAACTGTTTGATGCCAATCTGAATCCGCTGTATAACACCGACTGGCAGGATGTTATGACACGCCATGCCTTCAGCCAGAACCATAACCTTAGCTTTACCGATGGTACCGAGACGGTTAATTATGGCCTGTTCCTGAACTATGGCGATGATGAAGGTATCATAATCAACAGCTATCAAAAACGTTATAATGCCCGTTTAACCATGGACGACCAGATAAAACCGTGGTTAAAAGTTGGCGCTACATTAAACTACGACTACCGCGTTACCCGCACACAGGATGATGGTACCGGCGGCAACAACATTCCGCGTATGCTGGTTGAGATGCCGTCGATATTCCCGGTAAAATATCCTGACGGCACCTACGCCAAACGTACTGACTACAAAAACATGGAAGGCGGCGACAACCCGGTTGCTCAGGCTAATGAGATCGTATCGCTGCATTATAACCGTGTATTCAGTGGCAACGGTTATTTGAATATCAACTTTATGCCGGGCCTTGATTTCCGTACCACCATTGGTGTTACCACATCAAGCAATACCACTCCGCACTCGCAAACCGGTTTGGTGGGTGGCGATCATCCGGGGCAGCAATACAGTTCTGCATCGGTTAACGAAAACAACAACGTGTTCTGGCAGTGGGAAAACCATTTAACCTACAACAAAAAATTCAACGATTTGCATGCGCTAAACGTGGTGGTGGGCGTTGAGCGGCAGAACTTTAGCGGCTTTGAAGCGGATGGTTCAACGCGCACCCTGTCTGACGATTATTACAGCTACTATAATCTGGGGGCAGGTCAATTGCCGGGCATCCCCTATTCAAATTATGATGCGTGGCAAATGCAGTCGTTATTTGGCAGGCTAAACTATACCTATAAAGATAAATACCTGCTGACTGTTACCGGCCGCGAAGACGGTTCATCACGCTTCGGTTCAAAAACCAAATATGGTTTCTTCCCATCGGCAGCGCTGGCATGGCGCGCCGGCCAGGAAGACTTTCTGAAGGACAATAAAGTTATTTCAGACTTGAAATTCAGGTTGAGCTACGGACTTACCGGTAACTCCGAGATTGGAGAATACCGCTCGCTGGCTAACATCAACACCAATAATTATCCTTTCGGCGGTGCTCAGTCTATCGGCACCAGCTTAACAAGTATCGGTAACGACGATCTGCAATGGGAAAAAACAGCTGAGTACGATTTTGGTGTATCATTCGGCCTGTTCAATAACCGCTTGACAGTTGAAGCTGATGCTTACCTGAAAAAAACCAAGGCCTTACTGTTGAATGCCCCACTGCCTGAAACCAGTGGGTTCACCAGTGTGTATAAAAACATCGGTCAGTTAGAAAATAAAGGTATAGAAGTTACCTTAAACAGCGTAAACGTTAAGAGTAAAGACTTTAGCTGGAACAGCAGCTTTAACATCTCGTTCCTGAAAAATAAGATATTGAACCTTGGCGCAAGTAACGACGATATCTTCCTCGACCCTACATTCCTATCTCAATTTAACTTAATGCGTGTTGGCCTGCCTGCGGGCACATTCTGGGGCTACAAAGTACAAGGCACCTGGGGGACTGCTGAAGCCACTGAAGCAGCCAAATATGGCCTGCTGCCCGGCGACCTGAAGATATGGGACAAAAATGGTGATGGCAAAATCACTGCTGATGACAAGACAGTGTTAGGTAAATCAACCCCCGATGGTTACGGAACCTTCATGAACACTTTCAAATATAAAAACTTCGACTTTGCGCTCGAGTTACAGTTTGATTACGGCAACCAGGTAATGAACTTAACCCGCCACTCGGGCCAGGACCGTACCGGCCAGGCAAACAGCTATGCTACTGTGTTGAACGCCTGGACACCGACCAACCAGAATACAGACATTGCTGAAGACAGGCCTGCATATGTGCGTTATCAAACCGAGATCTATTCAACAAAAGTTGAGAGCGGCTCGTTTATCCGCGGCAAGACTATGACACTGGGCTATACTTTCCAGCCTGATTTTGTGAAAAAGATAAAGATGAGCCGCTTAAGGGTTTATGCACAGGCGCAAAACCTGTTCCTGATAACCAAGTACACCGGTTACGATCCTGAAGTATCAACCTACAACTACAACAGCAACTTTACGCAAGGCATCCTGTTTTACGATTACCCGAAACCAAGGACTTTCCTGCTTGGTGTGAATGCAAGTTTTTAATAAATATTAAAGCAGAAACGACATGAAATTCAACATAAAAAAATACGGGGCTGGCTTAACGTTAATTGCCCTTATGTTTACAGTGAGCAGTTGTAAAAAATATCTTGATGAGAAGGATAAAAGCAACTTCGTAAAGACCAATTATTTTATTACGGAATCGCAAGCCCGCACGTTTGTAAATGGCATTTATGTGCAGCTGCATTTATTCCAGAATGGTGATGCCTATGGCGAGGCACCTTTTATAACCCTTGAGCTGTTTGCGGGCCATGCCACTTCACTGGGCCAAAGCGTTAACAACAATAACGTTATACACCAACGTACAGATGCCGTTAACCCGGGTTTTGAGGATGTATGGAAAAACAGCTATAATGCTATTGCAAATGCTAATCTGGCATTACAGCGTATTCCCGGCGTAGCTATGGACGATGCTACAAAGAAAAGCATGCTTGGCGAAGTTTATTTCCTGCGCGCATTCTTTTATTACCACCTGGTGCGCCTGTATGGAGATGTACCGCTGATTACCGCCCCGGTAACATTGGACAGTCCCGATCTGTACCCGGAACGAACAGCTACCGACAAAGTTTATGATCTCATCATCGCCGACCTACAGGCTGCTGAGGCATCAGGCTTGCCTGAAACGGATCAGACAGGCCACGTATCTTTGGGTGCGGTGCAAACTTTGTTGGCCAGCGTTTATCTCACCACTGCAGGCTTCCCGCTGCAAAAAACTGCAAATTATGCCCTTGCGGCAGCTGAGGCGCAAAAAGTACTGCCTAATTATCATTTATTTACCGATTATGCCTTTTTGCATGATAACGCACATAAGAACCTGGACGAGCTTATATTCCAGGGCCAGTACCTTGCTGGTGTGGCTGATAATGCGATAACGCAATTAACTGTGCCGTTTAACCTGCCAATTGGCGCGTATGGCGATCACCTCGGAGCCATGATTCCAACTAACCAATTTGTTGCTAGCTACGAAGCCGGCGATTTGCGTACGCAGGAAAGGCAGTTTTATTTTTCGAGTTATCCGTCGTCTTCCGACCCAAGCCAGACTATCCAGTTTGGTGAACATTGCCTGTACAAATTCTTTCATGTGGAGAGTGCAGCAAAAAGCGGGATATGCGATGAAAACTGGACTTTTCTCCGCCTTCCAGAAGCACAGCTGATTTATGCCGAGGCTAGCAATGAAGTGAACGGACCAACCGATGATGCTTACGCACAGGTGAATGCCATACGTGCAAGGGCACACCTTGCACCATTGACAGGTTTGAGCAAAGACGCATTCCGCGAGGCAATCTGGAAAGAACGCTACCATGAGCTCGCTTATGAGAATAAAGCCTATTTTGATATACAGCGAACCCACATGATTTACGATGTGGTGAACAATAAATTCGGCGATGCAACCAGCACTCCGAATGAGCAGGGAGTAACCATGAAAGCCCAATACTATCTCTGGCCTATCCCACAGCGGGAGATAAGCACTAACAGCAAGTTGAAACAGAACACAGGTTGGTAAAATAATTCACATAAAAGACCGGTTATCACAGCCGGTCTTTTATATTTACAGCATATTCTATTATTAACTGTTGATGAAAAAATTATTCCTCGCATTAGCGCTCGCTCCTTCTTTGCTATTTGCCCAAACAAACAAGACTTCCCTGGTAGATTACATCAACCCGCTGATGGGTACCGACTCGAAGTACGACCTGTCAAACGGAAATACTTACCCGGCTATCGCCCTGCCATGGGGCATGAACACATGGACGCCGCAAACAGGCAAAATGGGCGACGGATGGCAATACACCTACGATGCTCATAAAATAAACGGCTTTAAGCAAACGCACCAGCCTTCGCCCTGGATGAATGATTATGGCCAATTTGCCATTATGCCGGTAACCGGTAAGCTAAAAGTTTCGCAAAACGGACGCGCCAGCTGGTTTTCGCATAAGGCAGAGGTAGCTAAACCCTACTATTACAGCGTTTATCTTGCAGATCATGATATCACTACAGAGATCACCCCTACCGAGCGTACCGCTCAATTCAGGTTTACTTACCCGAAAAGCGATAGCTCATACATCATTGTAGATGCTTTCGACAGGGGCTCATATATCAAGGTTATTCCTGCCGAAAGAAAGATAGTTGGCTATTCGACCAAATATGCCCGCGGTCCGCTAAAAAACTTTAAGAATTACTTTGTTATTTACGTAGATAAGCCCATCAGCTTCGCTAAAACCTTCAGCGATAGCACCGAAAACGATCAGTTGGAACTGCAGGCAAAACACGTAATGGCTGCTATTGGGTTTAAAACCGCGCACGATGAAAAAGTTCACCTGCGTGTGGCCTCATCATTTGTAAGCATAGAGCAGGCTGAATTGAACCTGAAACGCGAGCAGGGCAGCGACAGCTTTAACGTTACCGAACAAAAAGCTAAAGACACCTGGAATAAAACGCTTAGCCGTTTAACCGTTGAAGGCGGCACCGTTGATCAAACCCGTACTTTCTACTCATGCCTTTACCGGATGCTGTTCTTCCCGAACAAGCTGTACGAGATGGATGCAAATAACAAGATCATCCACTACAGTCCGTACACCGGCAAAACCGAAGACGGCTATATGTTTGCAGGCACAGGCTTCTGGGATACCTTCAGGGCGCTTTATCCGTTCCTGAACCTGGTTTATCCATCTATCAATAAAGAAATGCAGGCAGGCCTCGCTAATGACTTTAAAGAAGGCGGCTGGCTGCCTGAATGGAGCAGCCCGGGCTACTCTAACGTAATGATCGGTAATAACTCTGCTTCGGTAGTTTCAGACGCCTATATAAAAGGCGGAAAAGGTTACGACATCAATACCCTATATCAAGCCCTGGTACACGGCGCTAATGGCGAAGGTCCTGCGGGAACGGGCCGTACAGGCGTTTCCTATTATAACTCGCTGGGTTATGTGCCTTATGATGTAAAAATTAACGAGAACGCTGCCCGTACCCTTGAATATGCTTATGACGATTTTGCTATCTACCAGCTAGGAAAAGCCTTGCATAAGCCGGAATCTGAAATCGCCATTTTCAAAAAACGCTCGATGAATTATAAAAACCTGTTCGACCCATCTACCGGTTTAATGCGTGGCAAAAACAAGGATGGCTCATGGGAGACACCGTTCAACCCTTTTAAATGGGGCGATGCATTTACCGAAGGCAACAGCTGGCATTATAGCTGGGGCGTATTTCACGATATCCAGGGCTTAATAAACCTGATGGGCGGCAAAAAGCAATTTGTGGCTAAGCTGGATTCGGTATTTATCCTTCCGCCGATATTTGACGACAGTTATTACGGCGAGGTTATCCACGAGATTCGTGAGATGCAGATCGTAAACATGGGTCAGTATGCGCATGGCAATCAGCCTATCCAGCACATGATCTACCTTTATAACTACGCAGGCGAGCCATGGAAAGCACAATATCATGCCCGCGATGTGATGAACAAGCTATATAAAGCAACTCCCGACGGCTACTGCGGTGATGAGGATAACGGCCAGACTTCTGCATGGTATGTATTTTCGGCAATGGGCTTCTACCCTGTTTGCCCGGCGGTTGACCAGTATGTGCTTGGCGCACCGCTGTTCAAAAAGCTAACCATAAACCTTGAAAATGGTAAAAAGGTAGTTATTAACGCACCAAACAACAGCGACAGTAATCTTTATGTAAATACCATGAGTGTTAATGGCAAACCGTATGATTTAAACTGGCTGAGCCATAATGCTTTGATGAAAGGCGCAGTTATAAATTACAACATGTCGGCTAAGCCCAATAAGCAACGCGGCGTGAAGGATTCAGACGTGCCATATTCACTATCGAACGAAAAATAAACCTGTTATGAAAAACCCCATCATCAACTTATTTAAAACAGCCGCTTTAGCAGTGTTTACGTTAGCGCTGACAAACAGTGTAAATGCTCAAAGCAAATTCAGGGTTGGCGTGGCCGGCCTTAACCATGACCATATCTATAACATCCTGAATGATTACAGTAAAGGCCGTGTGTTTTTAGTGGGTATTGCTGAGCCAAACAAACACCTTTGGGAAAAATACGGCAAGCAGTTCCATATTCCTGACTCGCTGTTCTTTACCGACCTGAAAGAAATGGCTGCTAAACGCAAACCGGATATTATGCTTGGCTATAATGCGGTTGGCAATCACGTTGACGTAGTTGAAGTCTGTGCGCCTTTGCATATCCCTGTTATGGTTGAGAAACCATTGGCGGCAACGCTGGCACAGGCGAAACGCATTGAAGAACTGGCGAATAAATACCATATCGATGTGCTTACCAACTATGAAACTACCTGGTACCCATCCTTTCAGAAAGTCTATGATATAGTAAACCAGGACAGCATTGGCGCTATACATAAAATGGTGGCGCACGACGGTCACCAGGGCCCGCGTGAAATTGGCTGCAGTGAAGAGTTTTTAGCTTGGCTTACCGACCCGGTACTGAACGGTGCAGGTGCCTTGAATGATTTTGGTTGCTATGGCGCCAACCTGATGACCTGGCTGATGCATGGTCAGCGCCCGGTTGCCGTAGTTGCTGTTGCGAAGCATTTTAAACCCAATGTTTATCCCAAGGTTGAAGATGATGCCACCATCACCGTTGAATATGCCAACGCCACAGGCCTGATAGAAGGTTCATGGGCGTGGCCATTCAGCATAAAAGATTTGGAAGTTTTTGGCGACCACGGCTACCTGCATGCATTTGATGGTAAAACTTTAAGCATGCGCCTGCGTGAAAACAAAAAAAGCACACCCGTTGCCGATCCTATTGCCCAACCAAACGATGATCCGGTAACTTATTTCAATGCCTTCCTGCAACACAAGATCAACGTTACCGATGACCGCTCATCGCTTAAAACTAATATGATCGTGATGGAGATATTGGATGCAGCGAAACGATCGATCAAAGAAGGTAAACGCATAGTTCTCTAAAACATTCCCCAAGACTTACGAAGTTTTTGAAACTTCGTAAGTCTTACCCTCCCAATTAAACTTTTCCTGATTTCTGGTCTCTAATCTCTAGTCTCTGACTTTAACTCAAAGAAAAAAATATTACTTTTGCTGCGGTTGATAAATATTTAATACCTCTGAAAAATATATAATATGATAAAACAAGTTCTTTTAGCTGCCGGCCTTTGTTTTGCCGGATTCGCAGCATCTGCACAGACAGCGGCAAGCATTATGGCCCGCAAACAGGTTCCGGTAGTGTGCTATCACCAGATCCGCGACTGGCGCCCGAAAGATTCTAAAAACGCCAAGGATTACATCATCCCGGTGCAATCATTTAAAGACCATATCAAGATGCTGGCCGACAGCGGTTATCATACCATCCTACCAGATCAATTATACGCTTACCTTACCAAAGGAACACCGCTGCCAAGTAAGCCTATTATGCTTACTTTTGACGATACTGATGAGGACCAGTTTACCATAGCCCGCCCGGAGTTGAAGAAATATGGCTTTAAAGGCGTGTATTTTATCATGACCGTATCGCTGGGCCGCCCGCATTACATGACTAAGGAACAGGTTAAACAACTGTCTGACGAGGGCAACGTGATCGGCAGCCATACCTGGGACCACCACCGTGTTGACAAATACAAGCACGACCCGAATCCAAAGAAAGATGATTGGACTGTACAGATAACCAAGCCAACTGAAAAGCTGGAAGAAATTACCGGTAAAAAGATCGATTACTTTGCCTTCCCATTCGGCGTTTGGAAACCGTATACTTTACCAGAGCTAAGCAAATATCATTTCAAGATCGCTTTTCAGCTGGCTGATAAACGAGACCCGAATTACCCATTGTTAAGCGTTCGCCGTATATTGGATAGCGGCTACTGGACAACAAAAACGTTCAGCAAAAATGTAAGGCAGAGTTTTTAGTTAGTCCAAAGTCCTCAGTCGTAAGTCCGGAGTCCATTTTATTTTTGACTTTTGACTAACGACTGAAGACTTTTGACTAAAGACATCCCCCACCACGGGGGATTTTTAAGCCCTTGTTTGTTTTTCAGGCAAGGGCTTTTTAATTTGGTGTAAACTAAGCAGCCACGTACATGAAGCCCCATACAATTCCCGCTGTAATTTTGATCCTGATCTGTTCTACCGCTTGGGCATACGGACAAACACCGCGGGTAATTGACGAACATTTTAAAGCTTTGATAAGCCACGACGTAAAAGCCATTGCAGCCGGGTATTCCGGCGATGCACAGGTATTTTCGCCCAATTGGGAAGGCGCCAAAACAGGAACCGCAGGCATAACCGAGGTGTACACCCGGTATTTTTCCTCGACGCCCGACCTGGCTTACAAAGTATTGAACACGATAAACGCAGGCGATAATGTGGTGGTGGAATATACATCGGGCGGCACGCTCTCCAATCCGGAAAGCGGCACGCCCGATTATATGAAAGGTAAAAAGTATTCGCTCGTTTACTGCGCCGTGTTTACATTGAAAGACGGCAAAATTGTAAAAGAAAGCGATTACTTCGACCAGCTTGCATTTTTACGACAGGTGGGTTTCTTTAGCGAACACTAATTTAATTAGCACGTATTCACACGAATTGATTCGAATTTCACGAATTATCGAAGAACGGGCCACGCGCTAAAATTCGTGTAATTGGACCCAATTCGTATCTATCTTAATTCGTACCGATTGGTGCCCTATCTTAATTCGTGTAATTCGAATCAATTCGTGAGAATTCGTGTCTATAAATTTTCCCCCGATGGACCTTGCCCCTTATTAGAAGTAGTTTCTAATTCCGGCTCCAACTCATCATTATCTGAGGGGGGCGCCTGTGGTTTTTTATGATCCGGATCTACTGCCGATACCCATTTAATGGCATCGTCCAGTTCAGCCAGTGAAAATCCGCGCGATTTGCCGGGGATGAACAACCTGAAGGCATCGCTGATCCATTCCACCCATTTCTGGTCGGTAACAATGGCGATCTTATTCCATTGTTTAAAGTGTTTCAGGCCGAGCTTAAAATCATCCCACCAGGCCCCGGCAGTAAAATTGCTAACGTCCGTTTCCAATATCAGCAGGTAATTAATTTCGCCCTGGCGGGCTACCAGGTCCTCCAGGCGCGGTATAAACACTTTTTCGTAATCATCTTTACTTACTTCGCCCACCGCGTGTATACCAACAACATGGTCGGGCAGATCTTTAATATAGCGTAACATAATTTTATTTTTTAGATGTGCAATTCGAAATGTGAGACAGAGAAAGGAAATCCATGCAGACTCAAGACTAACGACTCAGGACTTCTTTTCCACCGGTCCCGCCTTACCATTATCATTTGCAGGGGTAACCGTCTTTACACGTTTTTCGTCCGGCTTATCCTGTACATAAGGTTCGCTTTTATCTCGTGTAAGGTTGTCGGTTTGTTTTTCTTTCTCTGCGTTTTTCATGGTATTAATTATTGAGTACGGTTTATTTTATCGATGACCATTTAATGGCCTCAGCCAGGTTATCAAGCGGGAAATATTTAAATTTCCCGGGGATAATGTATTTAAACAGGTCGCTGTAGCCGAGGATTCCTTTCTGATCGGTTACCAGTGCCACCCGTCCCCAATCGAAAAAATATTTAAAGCCTATTTTAACGTTTCCGCACCAGGCGCCCGAAACAAAGTTTTTGATATTGGTCTCGAGGATCAGTACGAAGTTTAGCTTATTATTCCTGAGCAGCAGCTCATTCAATATCAGTATCAATGCCTCCTCGTATTCCGTTTCGGAGACTTCACCGAAAGCATGGAGTCCGGCAACGTGAGACGGTAGATCGGGGATCGGCTGAAGCATATATATTCAATTTCTAACAATAACTGCACCATTCTGACATATATCGATTAAATATTTATCACAACAGTTAAAAATTCTGTATTATATACCTGCATCCAACACATTTTGTTTTGTATTATCTTTGCAACAATGCAGCAAAAACAAGCTTACAGCAATCAAATTAAAACCTGGGCCAAAGACCTGGGCTTTTTGTTTTGCGGTATTGCCAAAGCTGATTTCCTTGAAAATGAAGCCCCCCGTCTCGAAGCGTGGCTTAATAAGGGCATGCATGGCGAGATGGGTTACATGGAGAACTATTTCGATAAACGCCTTGACCCGCGGCTATTGGTAGATGGTGCGAAGTCGGTTATTTCGCTCGGACTAAACTACTATACCGAGGATAAGCAAACTGACATGGACGGTCCTAAAATATCAAAATACGCGTACGGCGCCGATTATCATCATGTAATAAAAGGCAGGCTGAAACAACTGCTGGAACTGATAAATGAGCATATTGGCGAAGTTGGCGGCCGGGCATTTGTGGACTCCGCACCTGTACTGGATAAAGCCTGGGCCAAAAAAGCCGGGTTGGGCTGGGTGGGTAAAAACACTAACCTGATTAATCAAAAGGCCGGTTCTTTCTTTTTTTTGGCTGAATTAATAGTCGATATCGAGCTCGAATATGATATAGCACCTACCGTCGACCACTGCGGCACCTGCACCCGCTGCATTGACGCCTGCCCTACAGAGGCTATTGTAGCGCCCTACGTGGTTGATGGCAGCCGATGCATCTCTTATCTTACCATTGAGCTAAAAAATGAGATCCCGCAGGAATTTGCCGGTAAAATGGATAACTGGATGTTTGGCTGCGACGTTTGCCAGGATGTATGCCCCTGGAACAAATTTTCGGTACTGCACAATGAGCCTGCCTTCAAACCGCATACCGACCTCCTCGGCATCAGCAAAAATGATTGGCAGGACCTGACCGAGGACGTTTTTCAAAAGGTATTTAAAAACTCCGCCGTTAAACGCACCAAATTCAGCGGGCTGAAGAGGAATATTTCTTTTTTAGAGGTGAAAGGCGAAGAAAGGTAAAAGCTGAAAGGCGAAAGGTAAAAGCAAAAAGGTAAAAGCAAAAGCTGAAAGCAAAAAGGTAAAAGCAAAAGCTGAAAGACCGAAACTTATCAAAAGACTTTTAGCTTTGGTCTTTCAGCTTTCTGCTTAAATCAGCCCTTCTTAAACTTATCCGCAAGGGCCTTCAGCATATCGTCATTAACAGGCGTTGCCGGGCCGTCATCTTTCTTTTTAAAAGGACGGTTATCATTGCGCGGCTGATTGTTGGTGCGGGTATGATCTGGCTTATGGAATTCTCGTTTTACAAAGTTTTCGGCGGGTTTATTGGGTGCCGGCGCATCTGCCGCCGGTTTTGGCGCCTGCTGCTGTTTTAGGGCACGTTCAGCGTTCTTTTTGGCATTCCAGCGTGTATAGATCTGTTCCAGCTTGCGTTTGGTATACAGCGGGAAATCGCCTTGCATCATCCACGAATAATAGCTTGGCTCAATTCTTAGCACATCTTCAACGGTTTTGCCTTTATGCTTGCCGAAATTGAAAGTTTCTTCGCCGGCCTCATTGTACACCATCCGGCCCGCAAAATCAACGGGCTTGCTCAGGTTGGTAAAATGGTGCAGTCCTTCCACATTATTTACTACCGGGATGCTTTTATTGCCTTTTTTATCTTCCCACTCCACATTCTCGTAACGCTCTATCTGGGCCAGCAGCACTTCCATGGTAGCGCGGGTATCGGCCTCCGCAGAGTGTGCATTGATAATTTCTTTATTGCAGTAAAATTGATAAGCGGCCTTTAGTGTCCGCTGTTCCATCTGGTGGAAAATATTTTGTACATCCACAAAATGACGGTTATCCAGGTCAAATAAAACATCGGCCCGCAGAAACTCCTCCATCAGCATCGGGATATCAAACTTATTGGAGTTATAGCCAGCGAGGTCGCTCTCGCCTATAAATTCAGCAACCTCAGCCGCCAAAGTATTGAACGCCGGCTCATTCTTTATATGCTCGTCGTAAATGCCGTGCACCAGCGATGATTCCAAGGGAATAGGTATGCCGGGATTAGCCCGCCATGTTTTTACCTCCTCGGTACCGTCGGGGTGTAATTTAATAACAGACAATTCAACAATACGGTCGGCGCCCAGGTTGGTTCCGGTCGACTCAATATCAAAAAAAGCAAGGGGCCGTTTTAAATTTAATTTCATTTTGTAGCTGTATTTTACCGGCTAAGTGTGCTTTGCATATCATCATGCTGTTACAAGTGCCGGAAGGCAAAGGTCGCAAAAGTCTTAAAAAGAATCTGAACTATAAATTTTTTAATTTATTTAATTTTAAAGATAAAAGCATTATTTTGTTGCTCCTAATTTATTTAAAAAGAGATATGAAAAGACTTTTACTCGCATTGTCCTTCGTACTATCTGCTCTTGTTTCCGCTTCGGCCCAGGATTTCGCTTTCGGGCAGTTCACTGTGGAGGAAATGAACATGAAAAACTACAAAAACGATACTTCAGCACACGCGGTGGTATTGAATGAGTTCGGTAAATCGAGCATAAATATTGGCAGCGACAACAACATAAAGCAGATCTACGAATACCATGTAAAGATCAAGATCTTCGACCCAAAGGCGTTCGATAAAGGAACCGTAAAGGTGTTGCTTTATAGCAATGATAAGAATGAAGCCTATGAAGATATATCAGAAATAAAAGCCGTTACTTATTACAAAGACGATAATGGCTTTACCCAAAAGGCCGAACTCGAGAATAAAAAGATCTATCCCGTAAAAGAAAACAAATACTGGGCAAGCGCAAAATTCGCGATGCCTGGTCTGCGTCCGGGCTGTATAATCGAGTACAAATACCGCATTGAATCTTTTCGCTGGTATAAAATAAGACCATGGGAGTTCCAGGATGATATTCCGAAAATGTATTCAGAATTAGAAGTACACATACCTGCATTTTTCACTTTTAATGCTTCTATAAAAGGTTACCTGAAACTTACCAAAAACAAAGCAGAGGTAGAGAGCAAATGCTTCGAAACCCATGGAGCCAGCTGCGATTGTTCGTTAATAAACTATGGTATGGCTGATATTCCTGCTTTTAAGGAGGATGATTACATGACAGCCCCTAAAAACTTTGCTTCGGCAATAAATTTTGAGCTGGTTGAATGGCAAAGCCCTTATGATGGTTTAAAGCATAAGGAAACAAAGGAATGGAAAGATATTGACTACTCACTGAAAACCGATTATGCATTTGGCGGTCAGTTGAAGCGAAAGAGCCTGTTTAAAGATAAGATTACGCCGATGATAGCCGGGAAAACCGACGACCTGGCCAAAGCAAAAGCTATATACCAGGGCTGGCAAAAATGGTTTAAGTGGGATAATTTTATAGGCATTTACAGCGATAACATTAGCAAAGCATGGGATACGCACAGTGGAGATGTGGCTGCCATAAATCTTTCGTTATCGGCTGCCCTGGCGGCCGCCGGCCTTAATTCCGAAGTTGTATTAATATCCTTGCGTGATAATGGCGCCATCAATACCCTATACCCGGTTGTGAGTGATTTTGACTACGTAGTTGCGAAAGTAAACATTGGAGACCAATCATACCTGCTCGACGCCACCGACCCACTGCTGCCTTTCGGAGTATTGCCGTTCAAATGCCTGAACGATAAGGGAAGGGTGTTTAGTTTGGATAAACCATCATACTTTATGGATATGAGTCTTCCGCAACGCGAAAAAAGCAGCTATATACTGGATGTGACATTAACAGACGATGGTAAATTAAAGGGAACCATGACCAATTACTCTACGGGGTATGAGGCATACAGGCGCCGTGTTGAAATTAAAAGGTACAACAGCATCGACGAATATGTTGAAAACATGAATACGAGGCTGCCAAAATGGAAGATCACCAACGCAAAAATAGATAATATTGATAGCCTGGATATGCCGGTAGCTGAGCGATACAATGTGGAGATAAAAATTTATGACAAGCCTGAAGAAGCAACCAAGCTTACCTTTAGCCCCTATTATATAGGCAGGCGCAATACCAATCCGCTTAAACTGAATGAACGTTCTTTCCCTATCGATATGGGTATGGCATCTGAAGACCGTTGTACACTGATTGTACATTTGCCGGCCAATTATACGGTAGATACTCCGCCGCAGGCAACTTCACTGGCCATGCCCAACAATGGAGGTAAATACCTGGCGAGCTACGAACCGGGTGATAACTCTTTTAGCTTTGTTTACCTCACGCAGTTCAACAAGTCGGTTTACGGCGCTGAGGAATATCCGTCTGTAAAAGAGTTTTTTAATAAGATCATACAATCGCAAAAGGCCGAAATGGTATTTAAAAAGAAATGATTAAAGGATTGACAGGCGTTTGCGTTTTTACAATACTGGCCTTAAACGCAAGGGCGCAACAGAGTTATGATGCAACCCTCATCCCTAAAGACCTGCTGCCTTACGCAAGTTCCGTTGTACGCAATGAGGAAATGACGATCGAGGTAAAGGACCTGGACAATGTGGTGTATCATATTAAAAAAGCCATAACTGTATTAAACAAAAATGGTGATGAGGATGCTCATATTGTAATTTATCATGACAAAAACGACGTTATCAAAAGCGTAAAAGGCGTTATTTACGATCAGTTTGGTAAACAAACCGACAAATTTTCGGAGAGTAAATTTGATGACGTAAGCGTTGGTAATGGAGCCTTATTTGAAAGCATGCGTGCTGAGCATTACCTGCCGCCTGTAACCGATTATCCTTATACGGTAGCATATGAATACGAGGAAAAATCAAAACAAAGCCTGAACTTCGACCCATGGATGCCCAACTCCAGCGAAGGCGTAGCTGTTGAAAAAAGCAGTTTCACCTTTATTTGCAGTCCCGATTTTAATATAAAGATTAAGGAAAGCAATTTGCCAGGTAAGATGGTCATCGGAAAGAATAAAGACGGGCAAAAAACCTATAACTGGCAGATAAATAATATGAAAGCGCTCAGGTACGAGCCCTTTAGTCCCTCAATAAGAACCTATGCCAGCAGCGTACAGATAGCCCCCGAAAAATTTTCCTATTATGGCCTCAAGGGTTCATACACCAACTGGAACGATCTGGGCAAATGGATAAGCGATAAGCTAATGGCCAAACGCCAGGATTTGCCCGCGCAGACGATCGAACATGTAAAGGAGATCACACAAAGTATCACCGATCCAAAGCTAAAGGCCAAAAAGATATACGAGTATATGCAATCAAAAACGCATTATATCAGCGTGCAGGTTGGCGTTGGCGGTTATCAGCCATTTTTAGCATCGGATGTTGACCAGCAGAATTACGGGGATTGTAAGGCGTTGGTTAATTATACCCAGGCGTTATTGAAAGCAGTAAATATCGACTCATATTACTGTATAGTTAAATCCGGGCGGCAACATAATATCAGCCTGCTGAACGATTTTGCGAGCATGGGCCAGGCAGATCATATTATTCTCTGTGTTCCTTTTAAAAATGATACTACATGGGCCGATTGCACCAGCCAGACCATACCTTTTGGTTACCTGGGAGATTTTACGGATGACCGTACCGTGCTGGCCCTTACCCCCGAGGGTGGTAAACTGTTGCGCACGCCAAAATACCCGGCTCCGTTAAACCTCGAAAAACGCAAAGCTGATTTCACCATTACTCCTGACGGCGTATTATCGGGCTCAATGTCGACAATTTTTAAGGGCACTGAATTAGAGGATCGCGACGATTTGCTAAAAGAACAAACCAGTGAACAATTTAAAAAAGAGCAAAGGAACTATCCGATCAACAATATGGATATCCAAACGCTGGACATTAAACAAGATAAAGGTTTTGATCCCTCCACAACGGAAACCATACGGCTGCGGGCAAGGGATTATGCAACTGTACAGGATGGCAAGTATTATTTTATGCTTAATCCAGCCAACCGCGAAACTTATGTACCTAAACAATTGCGTACCCGCATTAATGATGTTAACATCCCCCGCGGCGAAACAGAGGAAGATGAGGTAACCTATACCGTGCCCGCAGGATACAGGTTAGAGAAACGCATTTTAAATGTAAGCGTCGATAAACCTTTCGGCAAGTTTACAGCCAGCATGGATCTCAAAGGCGACAAGCTAACCTATAAACGTAAATTTCAGCTGATCGGCGGCACTTATGATAAATCCGTTTACCCGGACGTGGTTGACTTCTTTCAATCAGTTGTTGATGCCGACGAATATAATGTGGTATTGGTGAAGAATTAAAAAGGATGAGATTAGCTGAATATAATTATCCCAAGTACGATCCCCACGATCATAATCAGATATAAAAGTATTTCTGTCGTGGCAAAGCGCTTGTACTTTGTCCAGAAGGAATAACGGTCATTTGAATCAGCCATAGCGCAGCAAAATTACCAATTTTAATATTAAATTCAGGTACATGAACAAAAGCGAAGAACAGGAAATTAAGAAAGAGTTTCAACTGGAACGCGTTATACTCTTCAGCGATGCGGTGTTTGCAATCATCATCACCATCATGGTTTTGGACATTCGTTTGCCCGAAGATATCAAACATGCTGATGTGCTCCATATCAAAAAGGCCTTTTTAGGTTTAATTCCGAAAGGCCTGGCGTACGGCCTAAGCTTTTTCCTGGTTGCAAAATTCTGGCTGGGGCACCTTAAAATTTTTAGTCATTTAAAGGATTACGATTCCAAATTACTCACGTATAATTTGATCTACCTGTTTTCGGTAAGCTTGTTCCCATTTGCGGTTACGCTTATATCGGGCAATGTGCTGCCTGATACCCCGGCTTATGGTTGGGGCATTTATACTTATACCATTGTTGTATTAGTGACCACTTTTTTTCAGACTGTGCTCAGCCATTACCTGATGGCAAATCGTGAGCGGCTGTGTTTTGAGCCTGCCGGAGTTGAAGATGCCCTGAAGTATAAAGCGTTAAAATATAATTTTATTGCTATTCCCGCTACTGCCGCGGCGCTCGCAGGCATTAGCTTTCTGGATATTCCCTCTTATTACTCCTTTGTCGCGCTGGGTGTATATGGCGCAACAATGGGCCGGTTGTTCAAGAAATTCTACCCCGAAAGTAAAGACGACCTGATGGTCATGCGGCTATTCGACGAAATAAAAAGCAACAGAAAAAGGCGGCGTCTGAAGCGCACGGCTGGGCAGGAATAGCTGGTTATTTACCCTGGTCGGAGTTTGCGTAAGCTGTATCCAGCTTTATCGATCCGCAGCGCGAGAAATATTTATAAGTATAAGGATCGTGTAATTTGGTAATAATAACACCTTTTGACGAGCTTGCATGTACATAGTACCCGTTTTGCAGATACACCGCTACGTGGCTGAATTTCTTGCCGTCGTAATCAAAAAAAAGCAAATCGCCTTCAACCAGTTCTTCTTCATACTTACGCTTGATGACGTTGATCTGCTGACTGGTTGACCGCGGGATATTAATACCATATACCTGCTGCTCCAATAGCTGAGTTAACCCTGAGCAGTCAACCCCATCTTTATCCTCGCCGCCAAATTTGTACGGCGTACCCATCCATTGCTCCACAAAAGCATACAGGCGGCCATTTTGGATATTACTTTTATCAACACCCAATATTGCAGCATACTTATCGGCTATGCTGACGTCAGGCTTTACTACCTCCCCCGGCTGCCCGCGCATAGCTATCCGCCTGCTATGGCACGACGACATAACCACCACCAAAGCCAATAAATAAAACAGGTAATGTTTATTCATACGGTAAAGTTAACGGCGATAGCGGGTTGGAGATTTGTGGATATTCTTAACATATTAACATTAGGAGGAGTCCGAAAGTCGGTAAAGTCCGAAAAGTCAGTAAAGAAAAACACGCAAGGCTGTGTCTCCACAGCCGCCTATGGAACTGGACGGGGTCACCCTAGGTCTGTGAGGGCTGTGGAGACACAGCCCATAGTAAATTTGTTCATTCCGCAATCGGCATTTCACATTCCGCAATCAATTGCCTGGCTGCGGCAAATCTGCCGGGTCTATCACTGAACCGCCTTTGGAGTAATACTTATGGATAGATGGCAGGGCCAGCTTAACTATCACAACTCCCCTGGTGGTACTGGCATGTAAAATGTAACCGTTCATTAAATAAATACCCACATGGCTATGCAGCTTATTATCAAAGTCGAAGAAAACCAGGTCACCCTCCTTTAGCTCATTTTCGTTTTTAGCGTTGATATAACCAACTTGCAGTGTAGTAGTGCGCGGGATGTCGCCAATATCATACACCTGCTGTTGTAACAAATAAACCAGGCCGGAGCAATCCACGCCGTCGTGGGCCAGCCCACCAAAGCGGTAAGGTGCGCCCATCCATTGATCGATAAAATCATACAAGCGGCCGTTATGAATATCGCTCTTTTTTACACCAAGAATAGCGGCATATTTTCGTGCGATACTATCTTCAGGCGGCACCATTATGTATGGAGGGCGATGCTGCAATACAGGTTTCGCCGGAATATTATTAATAACAACAGTATTGGAGGGGGCATCAGGAATATTACTATTGCGGACTATTGGCGCTACAGTACGCTTAATCGCGCTGCAGGAGCACAACAAAGCAATTGCTGCTAACAGCATTAACCGGGAAAATTGTGACAGGTAATTATTCATACTTACCAAATTTTTCCTTGTATGCCCGGAGCTTCGTCTTTCGGACTTCCGGACTTTACTGACTTTCCGACTTCCCTAGCTCTTTATCAGCCGCTGTATTTCGTCCAGCTTCATCAGCGCCTCAACAGGTGTTAGCGTATTTACGTCGAGGTTGTTCAGCGTATCGCGGATCTTTACCAGTACCGGGTCATCAATACTGAACATCTGCATCTGTACGGCTTGCTTTTGCACCTTACGGATACTTTCCTTAATGTGCTCACCACCGGTGCGCTCGTTCTCCAGTTTTTTTAGGATCTCGTTGGCGCGGCTCAATACCTTTGGCGGCATACCCGCCAGCTTGGCCACGTGGATCCCGAAACTATGCTCACTTCCGCCCGGTACCAGCTTGCGTAAGAAAATGATCTGGTGACCAACTTCCTTTACAGATACATTATAGTTTTTTATGCGATTAAACGAATTGCTCAATTCATTCAGCTCATGGTAGTGCGTTGCGAAAAGTGTTTTCGCCCTGGCTGCAGGTTGATTGTGCAAAAATTCGGCAATGGACCAGGCTATAGAAATACCGTCGTAAGTTGATGTACCACGGCCGATCTCGTCCAGCAGTATAAGGCTCCTGTCTGACAGGTTATTAAGAATACTTGCCGTTTCGTTCATCTCCACCATAAAGGTTGACTCACCCGACGACAAGTTATCTGACGCCCCTACCCTGGTGAATATTTTATCAACCAGGCCGATAGATGCTGACTTAGCCGGCACAAAGCAGCCCATTTGCGCCATGAGTACGATGAGGCCGGTCTGGCGCAATAAAGCAGATTTACCCGCCATGTTGGGACCGGTAATAATAATGATCTGCTGTGTTTCTGAATCGAGGAAAACATCGTTGGTGATATAGTCCTCGCCAAGCGGCAAATTCTTCTCAATCACCGGGTGGCGGCCGCCTTTTATATCAATAACACGGCTTTCGTTAATATCCGGCTTAACGTAATAGTTTTTAATGGAGATGGTTGCAAAGTTCAGCAGCACATCCAAACGGGCCACCAATTGCGCATTAAGTTGTATCGGCTTGATGTACTCGGCAAGTGCATAAAGCAGCTCGTTATAAAGGCGGGTCTCAATTACCAGGATCTTTTCTTCAGCGCCTAATATTTGTTCTTCGTATTCCTTTAATTCAGGGGTAATGTAGCGCTCGGCATTTACCAGCGTTTGCTTGCGGATCCATTCAGATGGCACTTTATCGCGGTGACTATGAGTTACCTCAAGATAGTAGCCAAAAACATTATTGAACGATACTTTGAGCGATGGTATGCCTGTAGCCTCAGCTTCGCGGCGCTGTATCTCAAGCAGGTAATCCTTACCACCGAATGCTATTTTACGCAGGCGATCGAGTTCTTCGTCGATGCCGCTGTTCATTACGCTGCCTTTCACCAGCATTACCGGTGGCTCGGCATTTAGCTCACGCTCTATCTTTTCGCAAATAGAATAACATGGATTCAACTGCTCCGCTATGGCCTTTAATGGCGCGCTGTTCGACGTTTCGCCAAGCTTTTTAATAGCATCAATTGCCTGCAAAGCCTTTTTAAGCTGGCATACCTCACGCGGGTTAGCCTTCTGCAGACCGATCTTTGATATCAGCCTTTCCAGGTCACCTATCAGGCGTATATTTTGCTGCAGGCTTTCACGCAGCTCTTGCTGCGCTATCAGGTATTCAACTACACCAAGCCGGTCGTTTATCGGCTTTAGCTCCTTCAGTGGCATCACTATCCAGCGGCGCAGCAGCCTCGCCCCCATTGGCGAGCAGGTATGATCAAGCACTTCCACCAATGTCGAGGCGTTTTCATTGGCTGAACCAACCAGTTCCAGGTTACGCACACTGTAACGGTCGAGCCACAGGTAACGGTCTTCTTCTATCCTGCTAATGGCCGATATATGCTGTAAATTCCTGTGCTCCGTCTCATTCAAATAATGGATAGCTACCCCGGCAGCCACAATGCCCAGGTTAAGCCTGTCGATGCCAAAACCTTTTAATGATTTTACACCAAAATGCTTAAGCAGCACTTCAGTGGCATAATCGCCGCTGTAAGCCCATTCGTCAAGCGGGTAGGTATAAAAACGGTCGCCATATGTATCTTTAAAATCACGCGCACGGCTTTTAGGATAAATTACTTCCGACGGCGAAAAGCTTTGCAGCAGCTTATCTATATAATCGCTATTGCCTTGTGCAGTCAGAAATTCACCGGTTGATATATCTATAAGGGCAATACCAACGCTATTTTTCTCGAAATACAACGAGGCCAGGTAATTATTGCTTTTTTGATGCAGGATATTATCGCTGATGGCCACACCGGGTGTAACCAGTTCGGTAACACCACGCTTTACAATAGTTTTGGTGGTTTTGGGATCTTCCAGCTGGTCGCAGATTGCCACCCGCTGACCGGCCCTGACCAGTTTGGGCAAATAGGTATCGAGCGAATGATGCGGAAAACCCGCCAGCTCGATATGTGTAGCCGCCCCGTTGGCCCGGCGGGTGAGCACAATGCCCAAAATACCCGCTGCTTTTACAGCATCCTCGCCAAAGGTTTCATAAAAATCTCCCACACGAAACAGCAGCAAGGCGCCGGGGTACTTCACCTTAATCTGGTTGTACTGCTGCATTAAAGGCGTCTCTTTGGTTGCGTCTTTTGCCAAACGTTATGCTCCTCTTTATTAGGGTGGTAAAGTTAATGCATTCCGGGTTGTTTGGCGGTAATGTGGAAAATTCAGCGGGATGTGGAAAGGGAACCCGGATTTAGGGGATTTTACAGATTAAGACGGATGCATTGTGAGACTCACGAGGTTTTAGAAACTTCGTAAGTCTATACGTTCCTAATGATTAATCGCTTCTATCTCATCAGCCAGCAGCCTGTCCTTATCCGTCACTTTATCGCCGGCATCATGGGTTGATAACCATATTTCGACTTTATTATACGTATTTGTCCACGTTGGGTGGTGGTTGCTTTTTTCGGCGAGCAGGGCTACCCTGGTCATGAATGAAAATGCGGATACGAAATCCTTAAATTCAAATGCCTTATACAATTTATCTTCTTTTTCCTGCCACATAGCATCGTATTTTATTAATACAACCACGGGGATGCACTAAAGTTTGCACAAAGCTCTGGTACGGTCACGCTGTCAACTAAAAATTTAATTGAAAATATTTTGAAATTAAATTTATTTACTCTACAATTGTAGAGTAAATTCTAAAAACATAGAACACTCATGAAATTAACAGCCGCCGAAGAACAATTAATGGAGTTGATATGGGATCGGGAAGAGGTGTTTATGAAAGATATCATCGACAGCTTTCCCGAACCGAAACCTGCCACAACTACTATAGCCACTTTACTGAAACGTATGCAGAACAAAGGCTTTGTAGGTTATAAGCTGATGGGCAATTCAAGGCAATATTATCCGCTGGTAAAAAAATCAGATTATTTTTCTAACCATGTAAAAGGGCTGATCAAGGACTTTTTTGGCAGCTCGGCTATGCAGTTCGCATCTTTCTTTACCAAAGAGACCAACCTGAGCAAAAGTGAGCTGGAAGACCTGAGAAAAATCATTGATGAACAAATTAAAAACAAAAAGTAATGATCAGCTATCTGCTAAAAACCATTTTGTGTTCTGGTCTGCTTTTGCTGGCCTATCACCTGTTTCTTAAAAGTAAAACAACTTATCAGTTCAACAGGGTTTACCTGTTACTCAGTTTGATATTCTCGCTGGCGATACCGTTTATTACCGTAGAACAACAGACGGCGGTTTTGATACCGGCACAACCGGTAATGGAGCAATTAAAAATATTTCCTGCTGATGACGCAAAGGCAGGTAAAATCGTTAATCAAACCAGCGTGGCCCGAAACGAAACCGTTGGTAAGGCGCCTATCGAAACTAATTACACACTATACATTATTGCCGGTTTATACGGCCTTACTGCGGTGGCTTTGCTTGCGCGGTTTATTAAAAATGTTGTTTCCATTAATCTATCGGCCCAAAAGAATGAAAGGTTACCCTATCGGGATGCCTGGCTTGTACTCATAAAAGAAAAGCTTACACCGCATACTTTTCTGAATTACATTTTCATCAACAGGGATGATTACATTAACGACCGCATCGAAACTGATGTATTAAAACATGAGCTTACCCATGCCCGGCAATGGCACTCTGCCGACGTATTGTTTATCGAGCTGCTACAGGTGATTTGCTGGTTCAATCCCTTCATCTTTTTGTACCGCAAAGCCATACAGCTTAACCACGAATTTATCGCCGATGCGGCCGTAATAAATGGCAGCCGCGACATTATCGGGTATCAGCATTTGCTGGTCGACAAAGTTTCGGGGTTGGCAGCGCGGGGTATTACCTGTCAATTCAATTATTCTGTAACCAAAACACGCTTAATTATGATGACTAAAAACACCACTTCGAAAATGGCATTGCTATCGCGGCTTGCCATGCTGCCTGTACTGGCAGCTGCGTTTATTCTGTTTTGTTCCAAGACACAAGCACAACAACAATCACAAGCGACGACGAAGAAGAAACCGCCTGTTATTGAACAACAGGCTCCAAAACCAATAGCTATACCACCCCGTATTATTGGCCAGGATAATTATCCTCATACCGAAACCGGCGTATCCGCTGAATTATTGACCGAATACGCAGATATTACGGCCAAATATCATGATAAATTCATTATCGGTCACAAGATGCCGGAAATACCGGAGGGGGATCGCGACAAATTAGAAGCCATTTACAAGAAGATGAGCCTTGAACAACAGCGTAAGCAAACCATCTGTTTCTTCTATCCTGCCCCGCCGCCACCGCCATTTAGTCCCTCGCAAAAGCAATTGACCAACTGGCAAGATCCCAAACTGTATGGTGTTTGGATAAATGATAAAAAAGTGGACAATAGTGAGCTTACGAAATATAAGCCAGGTGATTTTGGCAGCTTTTTTTCGAGTCGGCTGACATCAAAAGCCATACACTATAAAGACTACAAGTACCAGGTAGGTTTAATGACCAATGCTTACTATAAAAGCTATAGCGACGAAAGAATCAGAAACCGATTTAAAAGCCGAATGTATTTCCGGGCCGGCACAGGCTTTAAGGGCTAAACACAAAGGCACCGATCATCTCCATTATAAAACTTACGTAGTTACAAAGCTATGTGAGTTTTTGGCGTTAACAAGCTACCATTCTATCTCCAACCTAATTTAGTTTTCTATCGGTTCTTAATAATAAGCCGAAGTAACTACTCACGTCAATCCCATACAAACATATTATCGTTTCATTATTTCACAGGTTCTTACTCGTTATAAATCATTGATTTATACGATTCTCCCTTCTTTTCTGGATAAGTAGTTTTACCTAAAGTATCCTCAGGTAATTCGTTGCAATTACTAATATCACCATATTAATAACTAGTCACATAACACGTATTAACCGCAGGTAGAAGCACCTGCCGGGTATGATAGTACCACGTTTAAAAAAATGGGTGTTATTACCCGCGTATTCAGGTATTAGCCCTAAAAGCTAAACGGGATGATCTCCTGAATTTTGGAATGGAAACAAAACATCTGTAACAACAAATTCAAACAACAGCTAACATTCAAATCTTATGAAAAAATTAAACAAACTATCGCTCTTACTGGCAGTATTTGTCTTACTCATCATATCGTGCGGAAAAGATGGCGCAACCGGTCCGCAAGGTTCAACCGGAGCAACCGGCCCTGCTGGTGCGACCGGCGCAACAGGAGCTGTGGGTCCTGCAGGCCCTGCGGGAGCCAATGGAAAAGACGGCAGCGTAATATATGCAGGTACAACTATACCTGCTGCTTCATTAGGCGCGGTTGGTGATTATTATTTAAATAAAACTACCAGCTTGTTATACGGCCCTAAAACTGCTGCCGGATGGGGAACAGGAAGCTCTCTTAGGGGAGCCGTGGGCGCAACCGGGGCCACAGGTGCAACCGGGGCGACCGGCGCCGACGGCAATACCGTCTTAAGCGGAACAGGTGTACCCGCAGCCAGTCTTGGAGTAACCGGCGATTTTTACCTCGACAAAGGCACTTACAATATGTACGGCCCTAAAGGCGCAAGCGGATGGGGTTTAGCAACTCCATTAAAAGGCGCCACCGGAGCTACCGGTACTGCCAACGTAATGTACTCGGGCTGGAATTATGCCACCAATTTCAGGGACAGCACTGTTGACAATTCGGCAATGCATTTGGGTGATCTTGCCGCTCCTGCGCTTTCGCAATCAATGCTGGATAACGGCCTTACCATGATCTACTTTGACTATGGCGGTGGTGTTGATCCCCTGCCATGGATAAGCAACGCGGGTGGTAAATCCAGCCAGATAGGCTATTTGCCACGGCAAAAACATTTTATCATCACACGTTATACATTGGATGGCAGCAACTCGGTAAACCTATCAACCGTGCTTCAGTACCGTTATATCCTGATCCCCGGTGGTGTTGCCCTGGCAGCGATCAAAAACAACCATGTCAATTTAAATGACTATGATGCCGTAGTGCGGTTTATAAACTCACAAAAACAATAAGCAATTACATTATAGTTTAATTAGGGAGGGATGCGGCCTGCTGGCCGTGTCCTTTTTTGTTAAACAAAAACTTTTGTGCTGTTGTTATTCCAATAAAAGGCCATGAAAAGGTGTGGTATATTTCCGGTGATATTATTGGCAACCAGGCTGCGGAAATAACAGTTCAGAAAAAAAGGTTGATGCCGGCGCAGGTAAAACGAAGGGCGGTACCCCAATTATAACCAAAAGCAGCGCATATACACCACCAGATTCCCTATCCGGCGATCCAAGCTCAAAAGCCGCCCACCCAAATGCAAAGCGCTTCAAGAAATAGGCGGCAGGCTCTTTTATTTTTTCTCAGATAACGCGGCTGCTGTTTCTGCAATGTCGTGTCCTTCAACAAAGCTTAATTTATGCTTCTTCACAAGCTTAGCAGTTTTTGCGGAAGCAACAGGCGGGTGCAGCCAAACCGTCCTGGCTTTTAAGGGTAATGCATGCCGGTTTATAATTTCTTCGTGTTCCTCTTCCGGCCTGAAAATATTAACTATCTCCACCTGGCCAGGCACACCTTCGAGGTCGCTGAAAACAAGCTTATCTTCGGCATAATTGGTTTCGTAGGAAAGCAGCGCGTATTTGTCCGGCGAATAGCTGATCACCATGAAACCGGCTTTCAGCAACATTAACGGTACATTTTTATCTGGCCAATCAACCAGTAATATGGTTTTAGCGTTTTTAAGCGTATCGATAGGCTTATCGGGTTTGCTCTTTTTCGCCGGAACTTTCTTAGCTGCCGTCTTTTTATCCGCTGTTTTTTTAGCCGGAGATCTCGGGGTCGTCGCTTTTTTAGCAGTCATGAGGCTACGCTATTTTTGTTGCTGAACAGAATCAAGCTTTCCCTTTACTGCAGGATCGGCCTTTATCGCCAGCGATTTGTTATAAAACTCAACTGCTTTCGCTTTGTTCTTCTCTACCGCATAATAATCGCCTATTGAGGTGTAAACGCGGGCGCTTTCCAGCACAGTGGGATCCGAAGCTTGGAATTCACGTGACTTGAAGTCGCGGC
>JADMIO011560707.1_pt1 | contig 28701 bp, 25 predicted proteins | sample 8958161 | NCBI WGS metagenome assembly JADMIO01 (sample SAMN16585339, study PRJNA669376) | soil metagenome | isolation source: Crop rotation soil | place: USA: Cullars Rotation, Alabama | collected 2011 | reverse complement strand
CCGCCGTGACAGCGCGGGCGGGTGCGACTGCGCGCGGTGACCCGCTCGTGCTCGCCTGCGCGGGCTTCGTCGATGTGCTCGCGCTCGCTCGCGCGGGTGCGGTCTGGGTCTCGGGTTCGCGTGGTGCGGCAGCAGCCACGCGTGCGGTTGCTGCTTGCTGCTCGGCTTGAATGCGTTTGGCTTGCTCGAGTCGCCCGCGCAGATCGGGCGCTGCGGGTCTGCCCGAATCGGTCAGCGGTCCGATGTTCGGCAGCGGTGACGGACCTGCCTTCGCCGAGACCTGTTCCGATGCGGCTGCGCTCGCGACAGCCAAGGCGGGCGTGCTCGTGCTCGGCTTGCTCGGTTGACTCGTGCTCGGCTTGCTCGGCGTGCTCGTGCTCGCCTTCGTGCTCGCGGCTTGCGTGTTGGGTCGACCCGACGTCGTTTTCTTGGGCGCGCCGGATTCGGGCGCCGGCGGCCGCGCGGTGTCGCGGTCATCGCGCTCGGCGCCGAGTTGCTCGAGGATGCTCGAGATCACCTCGCGCGCACCCGACTCGAGCTTGACGAACTTCACGCCCATGCCCGCGGGCTGTCCGTCCGCGCTGTGCTCGCGCAGCCACACGACGCGCGCCACACCGCGAATCGTTCCGGTCGCACCGTTCACGTCGCACTCGAGCTTGATCAACGTGCCGGCCGGCGCAGGCGCGGGCGAGCGGATGAACATCCCGCCGAGCGAGAGATCGAAGCACTCTTCTTGAACGAATTCGAAAGCCGTCGGGCTTCGATAGCGCGCGACCAGCGAAACCTGGGCACGCGGGCTCTTGCGGTTTTTCTTGGGAGCAACCATCTCCGCGAATCCGCTGGCCAGCTCGCGCACGGCGGGATTCATCGGTTAAACCCCCGCACTTGCTGCCGTAACGCGCAGCTTACCGCGGGATTCACGCATCCCGTCAAGGGAGCGCAATTAGGCGCCATCCACCTACACGAGATAGCTGGGGAGTCGAGCACCACGTGCACGTGTGGTGCTTCCTTCGAGCCATGCGCTCAGTTACACGCGGGCGCGCGAGCTGCGTGCCGGCCGTCGCTTGCTCGAGAGCGGGCTGAAGCCCACGAGCTTTCGCTGGCGTACGAACTCTTCCACCTGCTGGCGCTGCTCTTCGCGCATGTCGACGAACTGGATGCCGAGCCCGGCTTCGGCCGCCGGCCGCGCGGCATCGCGGCGCCAGCGAACTTCGCCCTGCAGGTCCAGACGCTGGCGATCTTCGAGCTGGAACTCGAGTCGTACGCGCGACCCGACCGGGAAGTGCGTGGCCTCGCTCATGTCGTCGTCGCGCATCGCGATGAACGCGCCGCCGAAGCCGACGTTGCCGATCTGCGCCTGCACCGCGTCGTTGACGCGCGCCGGTAGCTCGGTGTCGACGCGTTGCAGTCGGCTGCGCTCGTACGACGAATCGACGAAGTGCTCGACCACGGCGAACGTGAGCCGATCGCTGCTGACCGGCTTCTCGAACACGTCGCCGGCGCCGCGTGCGGTCCATTCGGCGCGCTGCACGCCGGGCTGCGCGCTGGCGAGTAGCACCACCGGATAGCGGCCGAAGCGGCTCATCACGTCATCGAGCACACCGCGGCCGCTCGAACCGGGCAGCGACAGGTCGGCGATGACGACGTCGACGCGCTCCTGCGCGATGCGATCGAGGACTCGCGTCGAGTCGACCTCGATTTTGGTCTCCATGCCGCGCATACCGAGCCCTGCGGCCATGCGCTCGCGCTCGGCCGGGTCGGGATCGACGATCAGCACGTGCGGGCGGCGTACGAACGGCTCGACGCCGGCCTGGCGCCCGAGCGCTTCTTTGATGAACAGCGCGAGCAGACCCGACTTGGTGTTGGTGCGCGTACGTCTGAAGACGTTCTTGAAATGGTTGTGGACCGTGTTTTGGCTGAGCGTCAGCTGAGTCGCGATCGCCGGCACCGTGCTGCAGCCCGTCACGAGCAGATACAGCACGTCGTGCTCGCGCGCCGTGAGCCGATAGCGGTCGGCGAAGCGGTCGAGCTCCTCGCGGAAGAATGGCGTCGCAATGCTCACGTGGTGACCTCGTGCAGGCGTGCCGTCAGGTCGGGTAGCGGTTGGAGAGTGGATGCCCCCGTGCATGGTTTCATGATAGAAAGACTGGAAGTTCTAGTGAATCCTCAAGATTAGCTAAGTCTCGAGAAAATCGAGTGAAATCTCCTGGGATTCGGCTACCGCATGCGGAGCGTCCAGCTCGCATTGAGCCAGCACTTGGCAGTGCGCCGCCAGTTTCGCGCCACCGTTGGCCAGCTGATGCAGAGCATGATGCGTTTGCCGCGGGTGTACGCAACGCATCTGGCTTCAATACAATCCGCAACATGCCGCGAGAGCGATATCGATTCGTGGTCGCGATGCGATCGGATCGTGTGCTGCTGGCGGTCGCCTGTGCGCTGCTGCTGTGCAGCTGCGCCGACGAGCTCGGCTGCGACGTGGACGGTGTAACGCGCGACCTCGGCGGCACCGGCTTGATGGACTGCGGCATCGGGCGCAGCGACGTGGATGCGGTCGACGCTTGCGCGGTCAGCAGCTTTCAGAGGCGCGACACGTTCCGCGCGTTGTACGAGAAGAAAGACGGCAGTCTGTCGGGCATCGTCCACGCCGCAGGCGATAAGTACTACGCCGTCCGCGCATCGTCCGACGGCGACGACGTCGAGCGCGCGGAGTGCGAAGGCGCTTCGATCGTCAGCAAGGACGGCCGCAGCTACGTGCAGTGCGACAAGCCCGGCACGTTCAGCAAAGCCTGCAATTGATGCACTCGCGTGCAGGCTTCTTGCCGCGCTGCGCGCGCGCGTCCACGTAGTTCGAGATTGCCCGCGAGGAGGTCAGCGATGCGTGCGCTCTCGGACCATGCCAAAGAGATTCTGCGCAAGAAGGCGTTCGCGCATCTCGCGACGTTGATGCCGGATGGAAGTCCGCAGGTGAGTCCGGTCTGGGTCGACCTCGACGGCGACACCATCCTGGTGAACAGCGCCGAAGGCCGGCGCAAGGACCGCAACCTACAGAGCGACAGCCGCGTCGCGCTGTCCGCGACCGACCCGGACAACCCCTACGACGCCGTCATGATCCGCGGGCGCGTCGTGCAAACCACGCGCGCGGACGCACGCGAGCACATCGATCGCATGGCGAAGAAGTACTTGGGGCGGGACAAGTACCCGTATGCGCGGCCCGGCGAGGTGCGCGTGCTGTATCGGATCGAGCCGGAGAGCGTGAGCACGACCGGCTAGCCCGTTCCTTTCCGAGCCGGACGCCAGGTGGGCCGGGCTTGGCGCGATCGGCGATCGCAGCGTCCGCGCCACACGTCGCCAACGAGTACTGATTCGGTGCCGCACCCGGTTCCGATCCACTGCGCAAAACACCCGAAAACAATAGAGTTTTTGGCCGAGTTACCGGGCCCGACAGCCGCTAGGCGCGGCGGGTCATGAAAGGCATATTGCGCCGCCCACGGGGGCCGGCTATGTCGGGGCGTACCCGGTTCCGAGAGGCCGGCGCGCGGGGTGGCACGGACGGGTCAGCGTCCTTGGCCGACCTCGCAAGAGGTAGCTGGGCGATGGGGCGCGGTGAGCCTGAGGTGTATCGGTTCGGAGAGTTCGAGCTCGATCCGCGCGCCGTCGAGTTGCGCCGCGCCGGCCAATCGGTGCGCATCTTCCCGCGTGCGTTCGACCTGCTGCTGTACTTGTTGAAGCACTGCGATCGCGTGGTGCCGCGCGAGGAGTTGCTCGAGGCGCTGTGGCCCGGCGTTACGGTCACCAACGCGGTGCTCACGCAGACGGTCTGGGAGTTGCGCAAGGTGCTCGGCGATGGTGCAGAGGCCGAGCTGATCCGCAACGCGCGCGGTCGCGGCTACCGCTTCGTCGGCAAACTGGATGCGGCCGTTTCAGCCGAGCCCGCGGCGGCGGCGCAGCGACCGATCGCGCAGGTCGTGCCGCTGCCGGCCGCGGCCGGCAAGGAACGGCCGCGCGGCGCAGCCTCGCAGTCGACGTTCGCGTACGTCGGCCGCGAAGCGGAGATGAACCGCTTGCGCGGCGCGCTCGACGGCGCGCTCGAGGGCCGCGGCGGCGTCGTGTTGCTCGGCGGTGAGCCCGGCATCGGCAAGACGCGCGCCGCCGAGGAGCTGATGAGCCTGGCGCGCGCGCGCGGCGCCGCGGTGTTCGACGGCTGCTGTTACGAAAGCGAAGGCGGACCGCCGTTCTGGCCCTGGCTGCAGATCGTGCGCCGCATCATCGACGAGAGCTCGGCGCCGGTGCTGCGCGAATACATGGGCACGGGCGCGCCCGATCTGTGTCGCTTCTGCCCGGAGCTGCGCACAATCATGCCGGAGGTTCCGGAGCCGCCGGGCCGGCCCTCGGATCAGGATCGCTTCTATCTGCTCGACAGCGTGGCGAGCTTTCTGACGCGCGCGGCGCAAGCGCGGCCGCTCGTGCTCGTGCTGGACGATCTGCAGTGGGCCGATCGCGCGTCGCTGCTGCTGCTCGAGATGCTGGCGCGCACCGCGCCGCGCGCGCGTATGCTCGTGCTCGGTACGTACCGCACCACCGCGCTGTCCGATCCGCAGCCGTTCGCGCAGAGCCTGGCGTCGTTCGCCAAGAGCTGCGAGTGCATCGTGCTCGCGGGGCTTGCGGAGTCCGAGGTCGCCACGCTGTTGTCCGGCGAGCTGCACAAGTTCGACCCGCGCATCGCCGGACAGGTGCACCACATCACCGGCGGCAATCCGCTGTTCGTGTTGCACGTGGCGCGCCTGCTGGTGAGCGACGAGCAGCATCGCAACGCGCTCGAGAACGGCCAGCTCGCGCTGCCCGAGGAGGTGCGTGAGGCGATCGGCAAGCGCATCGCGCAGCTGCCCGGCGACTGCGTCGAGGTGCTGCGCTGCGCGGCCGCGATCGGCCAGCGCTTCCGTTTCAACGACCTGCGCCTCGCCACCGAACGCAAGCACGACGCGTTGCTCGGGTTGCTGCAGATCGCGGCCGACGCGCGCATCGTGTGCGAAGACCGGCTCGGCGTGTATCGCTTCGCGCATCCGTTGATCCGCGAGGGCCTGCACCAGGCGCTGCGCATGCCGGAACGCGCGCGGCTGCATCAACGCATCGGCGAGGTGATCGAAGCGCAGAGCGCGGAGGGTGACAGCAGCCGCGACGAGGAGCTCGCCTATCATTACGGCGAGGCCGCCGCGATCGGCAGCGCCGAGAAGGCCGTCGGGTACGCCGAGCGTGCCGCCGCGCGCGCATTCGCAGCCACTTCGTACGAGAGCGCCGCCGAGTACTACGAGAAAGCGCTGCGCGCGCTCGAGCTGACCGTACCGGTGGACGTCGTGCGCGGCGCCGAGCTGAAGCTTGCGCGCGGTCAGGCGATGCGCGGCGCCAAGGAAGATCCGGCGCGCGTGCGCGCGGAGTTCCTCGAGGTCGCGGAGCTCGCCAAGTCGCGCAAGGACGCCAAGCTGCTGGCGCGCGCCGCGCTCGGCTACTCGGGCATGGGCCCGCTGCGTATCCGCCAGATCCGCGAGGCCGGCACGGTCGACCCGGTCGAAGTCTCGCTGCTCGAGCAGGCGCTCGGCGCGCTGCCCGACGGCGACTCGGATCTGCGCGCGCTCGCGCTCGGCCAGCTCGCGCACGCGCTGTACAACACGCGCGAGCGCAAGCGCCGCGAGCACCTGGCCGGCGCGGCGGTCGACATGGCACGCCGGCTCGGCGATCCGTACACGCTGGCCGAGGCGCTGCTCGCCAAGCATCGCGTGATCACCGCGCCTGACCAGCTCGACGAACGTCTGGCGCTGACCAGCGAGATCATGTCGCTCACGCAAGTGATGGAGCTGCGCGATCTCGAGCTCGACGCGCACGTGCAGCGCGGGTTCCTGCTGCTGCAGAAGGGCCAGATCGTCGCTGCCGAAGCCGACATGGCCGAATCGATCCGGCTCGCGGAGGTGATGCAGCAACCCGACGAGAAGGACTGGGCGCGCTACTTCGACATGTTGCGCATGTACTGGGAGGGGCGCTTCGACGAAGGTGAACGCGAGTCACTCGCGCTCGCGGAGCGCCGCTTTCACCGTGGCGGTGCCGCGCTCGACCAGGGCCACCAGATCCGCATGCTCGTTGCGCGCTGGCTGATGGGGAAGGCGGCGGACGGCGTGGACGCGCTGGTCGCCCTGTCCGAGAAGTACCCGCTGCCGGTGGTGTGGCGCTGCTCGCTCGCCGCGACCTACGCGGCTGCCGAGCGCGAGGACCTGGTGCGGCGCGAGTTCGATCGCCTCGCCGTCAACGACTTCGAGGATCTGCCGTTCGATCACAACTGGCTGAGCTGTCACTTCTATCTGTCGGCGGTGTGTTACTACCTGCACGATCGCGAGCGGGCCGCGCTGGTGTATCGCGCGCTGCAGCCGTACGCCGATCGCTACATCCTGCTCGGGCATCAATCGACGTACGTCGGGCCGGTGTACCTGCCGCTGGCGCGCGTGGCGTGCACGCTCGAGCTCTGGGATGAGGCCGAGGCCGCGTACGAACAGGCGATCGCGCGCAACGCCGCGTTCGGCGCCACGGTGTGGACCGCGCTGTGCCGGCTCGAATACGCCGAGGTGCTCTGGAACCGCGGCTTCAGCGGCGATCGCCGCAAGGCGCGACCGATCCTGGAAGCCGCGATCGCCACCGCGCGCGTGCTCGGGCTGGCCGAGATCACGACGCGTGCCGCCCGCCTGCCGGACAGCCCATGTGCGAGCCCGGAGTTCGGCCGCGCCGGCGGCGCGATTCTGAGCAAATCCTGAGACTAGCCTGACAGCCTTTTCAGGCCGCGCTGGGTAGAGTGCTTGGCAGGTGAGCACGAGGCCGTTCGCGGCCCCGGACGCTTCCCGAGCGACTCCGCCGCGATTCCCGGTCGTACCCCCATCACTGGCGAATCGCGGCGGAGTCGCAAAATCTTATCGGCGCCGGCCGCTTTCGAGCTTGCGCGGCCGGCCGCCGGGCTGCATCGGTGCGAAGCTTGGCGCGGAGCCGACACCGCCATGCTGCTGCGCACGCTGATCGACGCCGAGACCTCGACGTATACGTACTTGCTGGCCGACACCGAGAGCAGCTCGGCCGCGCTGATCGATCCGGTGCGCGAGCGCGTCGAGCGCGACCTCAAGCTGATCGATGAGCTCGGCCTGGTCCTGCGCTACGCGCTCGACACGCACACGCATGCCGATCACGTCACCGGCGTCGGGCTCTTGCGCGAGCACACCGGCTGCACGACGGTCGTATCCGCGCGCGGGCCGGAAGCCGCCGATTTACGCCTGCGCGGCGGCGCGAAGGTGCAGCTCGGCGCGATCGAGATCGAATTGATCGACACGCCCGGCCACACCGACGACAGCGTGAGCTTCCGCGTAGGCGACGAGCTGTTCACCGGCGACGCGCTGCTCGTGCGTGGCAACGGCCGCACCGACTTCCAGAACGGCGACGCCGGCGCGCTCTACGATTCGATCACGCAGCGCATCTTCACGCTGCCCGATCACACGCGCATCTGGCCCGCGCACGACTACCGCGGGCACATCGTCAGCACCGTCGGCGAGGAGAAGCGTTGCAATCCGCGCTTGCTCGGTAAAACGCGCGAGCAGTTCATCGCGCTGATGGGCGCGCTCGGCCTGCCGCCGCCCAAGGCGATCCAGGAAGCGGTGCCGGCGAATCGCGAGCTCGGCCTGGGCGGACCGGAGCGCGCGTCGGACCGCTACAAGGAATGCGGCGCGAGCGAGCTGTCGGCGCTGGCGCGCGACACACGCGTGCTCGACGTGCGCGAGCCGCACGAATGGAACGGCGAGCTCGGCCACATTCCGCGCGCGATCAACGTGCCGATGCGCGAGGTCGCGCGCGCCGCGCAGGACTGGGATCGCGGCCAACCGGTGCTCGTGGTGTGCCGCTCGGGACGCCGCTCGCGCCAGGTTTGCGAGACGCTCGCCGACATGGGCTTCACGCACCTCACCAACCTGCGCGGCGGCATGCTCGAGTTCCGCGCCCACGAACGCGAGACGCGCTGAGTTACTGCGCTTCGAGCTGGTACACGCCGGTGTGGCTCATCACGTAGAGCTCGCCTTGGCCGTCCTCGCCGAAGGAGACGATGTCCGAGTCGAGGTGGATGCCGTCGCGCGTGCTCAGATCGATCGTGTCCTTGCAGCGCTTCTCGCCGTCCCACACGAACGTGCGGATCAGACCGTTCGGGCCGTTGTCGCCGTAGACGTACCAGCCCTTGAGCGACGCGATCTTGCTGCCGCGGTACACGTAGCCGCCGACGACGCAGTCGATCTGGTCCATGACGTGCGGGTAGTCGTCGACCGGCTGCGTCAGGCCGCTCAGATCACAGTTGCTCGGATCGTTGCCGCCGCGGCACTTGGTGCCTTCGCCGATCGGCCAGCCGTAGTTGTGCTTGCCGTCGCCTTTGACCTCGACGTCGATCTCTTCGACCGCGCCCTGGCCGACGTCGCCGATGTAGAGATCGCCGGTGCCGCGATCGAAGCTGAAGCGCCACGGATTGCGGATGCCGTAGTCCCAGATGTGCTTGTAGCCGCCGGTCATGTTGCCGGGCGCGGCCGAGCTCGGATCGTCGACGTCGATGCGCAGGATCTTGGCGAGCGGCGTATCGAGTGACTGGCCGTTGCCGCCGGGCGCGTGGCCGGTGCCCTCGTCGTTGCCGTTGCCACCGTCGCCCGCGCCGATGAACAGGCAGCCATCGGGACCGAACGCGAGCATACCGCCGTTGTGATTGGACTGCGGCTGGCCGTAGTTGACCAGCACCATCTCGCTGTTCGGGTCGGCGCTCGTGCCGTCGACCGAGGCTTCGAACGAAGACACGTTGGTGTGGCCGTACCAACCCATGTCCGAGTCGGTCTGGTCGGGATCGGTTACATAGTTGATGAAGATGCGCGGGTCGTCAGGGAAGTCGGGGTGCACGGCCAGGCCGAGCAGACCGAACTCGTCGTTGCCGCCCGCGGGCAGTGATTTGTCGCTGACGTCGAGGAACTCGGTGACATCGCCGCTGGCGAGATCGAGGCGCTTGACGTGACCCGCGCGCTCGACCACGAGCACGTGATCGGCATCGCCGGGCATCGACGCGAGGAAGACCGGCGTGTCGAAGCCGTCCTTGACGAGCGTCGCCTTGAGCGCCACCGGATCGTCGCTCGGGCATGCGTTGCCCGGATTCTTCCCGACGACCGGCGCGCTGCACTTGGTCGCCATCGCCTGCGTGCCGGCGTCGTCGGTGTCGGTGCCGCCGCCCGAACCGCTGGTGCCGTTGCCGCTGGTGCCGCCACCCGAGCCGCTGGTCCCGTTGCCGCCGTTCTTGCCACCGCTGCCCCCGGTGCTGCCGCGACCACCCGAGCCGTGTTTGCCGCCGCTGCCGTCTTTGCCGCCGTTGCCGCCGCCGTCGGCGCTGGCGTCGGGGCTTCCAGCGCTGTCGTCATCGTCGCCGCACGACACCAGCGCGAACATCAAGCACATCATTGCAAGCTTGTTCATGGCCTCACCCTCCGCCCCGCGCGGGGACGTGCGTCATTCGTTACAGCGCATCGATCCACTTGCTGACCAGCGCCACGCCGTCGTTGTCGACGATCTCCGATGCGATCGGCGGCATGGCGTCGTCGTTGCCGCGCGTGGTCATGCGCAAAATCAATCCACTGTGCGCGGCGTCGCCCGGCGCGATGCGATTCATGATGCCGGCGTCGGCGCTGCCGTGGAAATCGGTTAGGGCGACCGACACCGTCGTCACATAGCTCTGCGTCGTTGTGGCGTCGCCGAGCTCGCCCGTGCGCAGCCACAGATCGAGATCGACCTTGTCCCACACCACGCTGTTCGGGTTGTGACAGTTGCCGCAGTTCGCGTGCAGATAGCCGAGCGCGTTCCACGCGTCGTCGTCGGGCAAGCGGAAGTCGTCGCTCGGGCGTTGGCTCAGGCGTCCCTCGCTCGCGAGTTGCTTCAGGTTCGCGCCCGGCCGGTCGTGCGAGAGTTGAATCGCGCTGACGCCGAGCAGCTTGTCGCCGGCACCGTCGTGACAGTCGCTGCATCGATTGCGCGCGGGCACGTCGTGCGTTGTGCCGGCGACGTCCATGGCGCCGCGCGGCGCCGCCATCGCGTCGCTGCCGTCGGCCTTCCAGACGAATGCCATCTGGAACCAGCCGGTCTCGCTGGTCTTCCACAGCAGGCGCGTCTCGAGGCGCTTGCCGGCGAGCGAGAACGCCTTCCATACCTTGGTTCCGACCGGGAACTTCCAGCGATCCATGTCGCTCGTGTCGATCTGCGTGCCCGGCGGCAGATACAGGTAGCGCTGCTTGTCGGCGCCGTCGGCCCACAGCACGTAGCGCGGTTCGTACGGCACGACGCCGTCTGCGAGCGTGCTCGTGCTGCCGCTCGCGTACAGGCCGGTTTCGGAGAGTGCTTGCGGCAATGCGGTCGCGCCGCCGGCATCGTCTCCCGCATCCGTGATCGGATGAATGCCCGAGTCGGGACCGGCATCGGCGTCGCTGCCGCCCGAGTCGGCGCCTGCGTCCATGCCGGTCGCTGCCGCATCCGCTTGACCCGAGTCGCGTTCGGGCTTGTCGTCGCCGGCGTCGATCGCGACCGCGGTTTTTTCTCGGCTGTTGGAGCACGCGCCGGCGCCGGCGAGCAGCAGTGTCCAGGCGAACAAGCGGCAGATCCGAAGCGACATCCCCAAGGGCGGCAGCCTACCACCGCTCGCGCCGGGCGTTAGCCCCAACAAGCGGTGTTGCGAGCTCACACCTGGCTTGGTAAGTGTTCCGTATAGCAGATTTGCGTTCCACGATATGGAACAGGCCACCGCGATCGACAAAGCCTTCGACGTGCTCTTCCACCTGCACGCGCAGTCCGAGCCGCAGCGCATCAGCGAGATCGGGCGGGCGCTGGCGCTTCCCAAGAGCAGCGTGCACCGCTTGCTCGCCGCGCTGCGCCGGCGCGAGCTGGTCGAGCAAGACGACGCTGGACGTTATCGCCCGGGTGCAGGCTTGCTCGGGCTCGCGCTCGGCGTGCTCGAGCGCGAGCCGCTCGCGCAGTGCGCGCGTCCGGTGCTGGAGCAAGCCGCGGCCGACCTCGGCGAGACGTTCTTCCTGGTCGCGGCGCGTGCCGGACGTTTGATCGTGCTCGAGAAGGCGGAGGGCACTGGGCTGCTGCGCGCGGCACCGCGTGTCGGCAGCACGGTGCCGGTGCACGCGAGCGCGGTCGGCAAGCTGTATCTCGCGCACGCGCCGGATGCGGTCGTGCTCGACGACCCGCTGCCGCGCTTCACGCCGCGCACGATCGTCAGCATGCGCCGGCTCGCGCGCGAGGTGCAGGCCGCGCGCACGGCGGGCTACGCCGAGAGTCATGGCGAATGGCAGGACGGCCTTTTGGTCACGGCGGCGCCGGTGCTGCGGCGCGGGCTCGATCCGCGCCCCGGCGCTACGCGGCGATGCGACATGCTCGGCGCGCTGTGCGTGGCGATGCCGAGCGCGCGCAAACCTACGCTCGAACGTCGCGCCGTGGTCGCGCGCGTCGTGCAGGCCGCTGCGGCGGTCGCGGAAAAGCTCGGAGGAGAAGGCGCATGAAGGTCTGGATCGACGGCGAAGTGTTCGACGGCAGCAGCGCGCGCATTCCGGTCAACGACCACGGTTTGCTCTACGGCGACGGCCTGTTCGAGGGCATGCGCGCGTACGGCGGCAAGCCGTTCAACCTGGATGCGCACATGGCGCGGCTCAGCTACGGCGCGCGCGCGCTGCATCTGCAGCTGCCGGGCGGCATCCCGCACATGCGCGACGTGATCGCGCGCACGCTCGCCGCGTACGGCGGCGGCGACGTGTACATGCGCTTGATCGTGACGCGCGGCGACGGCCCGCTCGGCGTCGACCCGACCACGTGTCCTGCGCCGCGCGTGATCTGCATCGTCGATGCGATCGCGCTTTTCAGCGACGAGAAACGCGCGCAGGGACTGTCGCTCGTGACGAGCAGCTACCGGCGGCCGTCTGCGGACGTGCTCGATCCGCGGCTCAAGTCGCTCAACTACTTGAACAACGTGCTGGCCAAAGGCGAGGCGCGGCGCCAGGGCGCGGACGAAGCGCTCTTGCTCAATCAGCAGGGCCAGATCGCCGAAGCCAGCGTCGCGAACGTGTTCGTCGTGCGCGACGGAGTGCTGCTCACGCCGCCGACCACCGACGGCGCGCTCGACGGCATCACGCGCGCGACCGTGCTCGCGCTCGCGTCCGAGCTCGGGGTGCCGAGCCAGGTGCGCACGCTCGGTCGGGCCGACGTGTTCGGCGCCGACGAGGTGTTCCTGACCGGCACCGGCGCCGGCATCATCCGCGTCAGCAGCCTGGACGGCGAACCGCTGGGCCGCGCGGAACCCGGTGCAGTGATGGGCAAGCTGTTCAGCGCCTATCAGGCACGCGTGCGGCAAGGGTAGGGCGATCCGAATTTCTAAACCGCCTTGGCGGTTAATAAATTCTTATCCCCATGATCACGTACCCAGCGTGATCATCACGATCGAGTCACCGAGGGCGATCTCTTTGCCTTCCTCGTTCGTGACTACGGCGCTGGCGTGGCCGACGCGCTTGCCGAGGTGCGTGATGCGCGCTTCGCAGATCGCCGCGCCGCTGCTCAAAGGACGCAGATACTTCACGCGCAGGTCGACCGAGGTCATCGAGCCCTTGGTGTCGCGCACCTGTTGATACTCGTCGGTCATCAACATCGCCTGCGTGATGCCGGCGTCGATCAAGGTCGCGATGATGCCGCCGTGCATCACGCCGTTGGCGTTTCGCAGATCGTCGCGGAGCGCGACGCGCGTCTTCGACCACTTCGGCGAGAAGTCGACGAGCTCGATGCCGAGCAGCTTGAAGAACGCGAAGTCCTCGGCGAACTTGCGCAGCTTTTGTTTCAACACTTCCGGATCGCGTTGCGTCATCGGGGCGTTTCCATCTACAGGTCGGGTTCCACGGCTTCGAGCAGGGCACCGACCAGACGTTCGTGCGAGCGGTACAGCGACGAGAACTCCCGGAACTCGGTCGTGAGCGGTTGCTGGTTGGCCAGCTTCACCGCGCTCTCGAGCGCGTGGATGCTCTTGCGCAGATCACGCTGTTCCTCGCGTAGTTTCGCGATCAACTCGGTCGAGATGTACGAATCCACGAGCAGCCGAGATGCACGCTGCATGCCACGGCATCCTCGCCAGCAGGTTCGGAAACGAGCACGCGAACGTTCTCGAATTTGCGGCCAAACACCGCGGATTTTCCCGCGCTCGCGACCGCGCGAGCGACTGCATGCAGGCGCGCGCAAAGCCTGCGCGTATGTATCGCGCAAACGCTGCCCGCCTCGCCGTTCCGAGAGTCTTGTGACAAGGTGTGACGCCCGGCGGGCCGCCGTACTGGGCTCAGCGTTGATCCACGGTCATCCACAGTCGCAGAACCGACCTTTGGCACGACGGTGTATCGATGAAGATCGCCATCCTCTCTCGCGGGCCCCGGCTGTACAGCACGCGCCGGCTCAAACAGGCGTGCCAGCAGGCAGGGCACAAGGCCAAGGTGTTCGATCCGCTCGCGTTCGCGATCGACGTGGAACCGGGTGAGCCGAGCCTGCGTTACAACGCCAAGCCGCTGTGCCGTTACGACGCGGTGATCCCGCGCATCGGCGCGGCCAACACGCTGTTCGCGACGGCGGTGTTACGCCAATTCGAGCAGATGGGCGTGTTCAGCGTGAACAGCGCGCAAGGCGTGAGTGTGTCGCGCGACAAGTTGCGCGCGATCCAGATCCTGAGCCGTCACCACATCGGCATTCCAAAGACTGCGTTCGTGCACGACTTGAGCCAGATCGCCAGCGCGATCGAGTGCATGGGCGGCCCGCCGGTCGTGATCAAGTTGCTCTCCGGCGCGCAGGGCCTGGGCGTGATTCTGGCGGAGAGCACGCAGGGCGCGGAGTCGATCGTCGAGGCGCTGCAGGTCGCGGCGCAACAGAACGCGCTGATCCAGCAGTTCGTGCACGAGAGCCGCGGCCGCGATGTGCGCGCGTTCGTGGTCGGCAACCGGGTCGTCGCGGCGATGCGCCGCATCGCGGACGGCGACGAGTTCCGCTCCAACATCCACCGCGGCGGCCGCGCCGAGAGGGTCGTGCTCGACCCCGAGTACGAACGGACCGCGTTGTACTCGGCGCAGATCCTCGGCTTGCGCGTGGCCGGCGTCGACATGCTCGAGGGCAAGGACGGCCCGCTCGTGACCGAGGTCAACTCGTCCCCCGGCCTCGAGGCGATCGAGCTCGCCACCGGCATCGACGTCGCCGCGGCGATCGTCGAGCTGATCGAAGACGAGGTGTCGTTCCCCGAGATCGACATCCGCCAGCGCCTGACCATCCACAGCGGCTACGGCGTGATCGAGATCCCGGTCGATCGCAGCTCGCAGCTCGCGGGCAAGACGCTCGATCAAGCCGGCCTGCTCGAACAAGACGTGCAGGTCCTCACCATCCACCGCGCCGGCCTCGCCATCCCCAATCCGCGCCGCGACCAACGCATCCTCGTCGGCGACGCCTTGCTCTGCTTCGGCAAGACCGTCGCGCTCAAGACCCTGGCACCGAAGCGCGGGATGGACGGCCACGCACGCCAGGCGCGGCCGGCGTAGGCTTCCTCGTCGAAGCTCAGGCCGGCACGCGCTCCGCGTGCGAGTACACGTTCAGCCGGTCGCCGCGCACGAATCCTGCGAGCGTGACGTGGCCGCGCTGGGCGAGGTCGACCGCGAGCGAGGTCGGGGCCGAGACGCCGCAGACGATCGGGATGCGCGCGCACAACGCCTTCTGCACGATCTCGAAGCTGACGCGCCCGCTGACGGCGAGCACGCTCGGGCGTTCGGCGTCCGGCACGCGTTCGTCGGCGGGCACGCGTCCGAGCAACAGCAGCGCGCCGATCGCCTTGTCCACCGCATTGTGCCGGCCCACGTCCTCGTACGCAGCGAGCAATGCGCCGTTCTCCGCGAGCACGGCCGCGCCGTGCAATCCGCCGCTCTGCTCGAAGCCGGGTTGATGGCGGGCGAGCTGCGCCACGCTCTCGAACAGCAATGCGCGCGACGCCCGCGCACCCGGCGGCAACGGCGCACAACGCGCGAGCAAGTCCTCGATGCTGTGACGCCCGCACACGCCGCACGCCGAGCTCATCACCGTACCGCGCCGCATGTGCGCCGGTTCGGGCGGCGCGAGCGCGATGCCGGGCGCCGACGCCACGTCGATGACGTTGCCGAACTCCGGATCGCCGAGCCGTCCGCAGTGCACGACCTTGCCCACGTCGTCGCGCGAGGCGATCACGCCCTCGCCGAGCAGGAACCCCAGCGCGAGCTCGCGGTCCGCGCCGGGCGTGCGCATCGTGATCGCGAGCGTGTCGCCGGCCACGCGGATCTCGAGCGGCTCCTCGACCGCGATCTCGTCCTCCGCTTCGGTGTCGCCGTCGCCGGCGCGCACGCGCAGCACCGGCCGTTCCGTGATCGGTTTGCGCGCTTCAGCCATCGCTCCCTCCCGCTTTGGCGATCTGCACGACGGCATTGTAGTCGGGAACGAGGCCTCCCGGGTCACGCACGGCTGGGCCGATCAGCGGATTGGCCTCGGGAAAGTGCGCTTGCACGTTGCCGCGTGTGACCTCGGCCGCAAACGCACGCAGCGCGATCGCGCCGTGCGGGCTGCTCACGCGCACCGCTTCGTCCTGCGCGAGTCCCAGCACGCGCATGTCATCGACGTTCATGAACAAATGATCGCGCGCCGCGCCGGTGAGCGCATCGATCTCGGCTTGCACCATGCTGTTCCACTGCTTGCCGCGGCGCGTGGTCAGGTGAAACTTGCCGGCAGAAAGTCGCGTGTCCGGCGCCGTGCTCGCCACGAAGCGCGCGCGCCCGCCCGGCAGCGGAAACACGCCGCCCTCGCACAGCCGCGCGCCGCCCCACTGGAACTGGTCGCCCTTGCGCGCCAGCGTCTCGATGCCGCGATAACTCGCGATCGTGCGCGCGATGTCGGCGCGGATCGCCGCCGCCTCTGCGTAGTCGATCGGCGCGCTCGCGTCCGGACGCGCGGCCTTCGCGATGTCGATCGCGATGCGCCACTCCTCGCGCGCCTCGCCGACCTCGTGACCGGGAATGTGCGGACTGAACACGACGCGGCGTTCGGTCGTGGTCTCGGTCACGCCACCCGCGTGCTCGTAGCGCGTCTTCGCCGGCAGCAAGTACACGACGTCGCGCGGTTCGACCAGCATCGAGCTGTTCAGCACGATGTCTTGATGGATGCGCAGCGGAACGCGCTCGAGCGCGCGGCGCACGTCGTCGGGCTGCGGCAGCGTGTCGATGAAGTTGCCACCGATCGCGTACAGCACGTCGAGTCTGTCGGCGAGCGCGGCTTCGAGCATGCTGCTCGTGTCCATGCCGGCGCGCGCAGGCGGTCGAAAGCCCCACAACCGCGACAGCGCGTCGGCACTGCGGTCATCGATCGCGACGCCGCCGGGAAAGACCGTCGCGTACGCGCCCATCTCGGCTCCGCCCTGCACGCCGGAGTGACCGCGAATCGGCATCAAGCCGCACTTCTCGCGACCGACGAAGCCGCGCGACACCCCGAGGCAACACAGCGCCTCGATCGTCTGGCTGCCGAATGCGTGCTGCGTGAGCCCCATGCTCCACACGAACACGCCGCTCTTGGCGCGCGCGAGGCACTCGGCGAATTCTTCGACGTCGGCACGCGTCGAGCCGGCGCGCGCCACCAGATCGTCGATGTCCATCGCCATCACCGCAGCGCGATACTCGGCGAAGCCCTCGGTGTGTGCGGCGACGAACGCCTCGTCGATCGCACCGCGTTCGATCAGCAGCTTCTGTACCGCGTAGATGAACGCCTGGTCGCCGCCGCTGCCGACCATGTAGAAGCGATCGGCGATGTCGCTGCCGAGCAGCGCCGAGCCCGGCATCGAGGGTACGTAATAGCGCTCCATGCCGGGCTCGCGGTACGTGTTGACCATCAGCACGCGCGTGCCGAGCTTCTTGGCTTCGGCCAGGTACTTGAGCGCGACCGGCTGGTCGTTGGCCGGGTTGCTGCCGAAGAACACGATCACGTCGCTGCCGTACCAATCGCGGTAGCTGCACGTGGACGCGGCCACACCGAGCACGCGCTTCATCGCCGCGGTCGACGGGCTGTGGCAGAGCCGCGCGGCGTTGTCGATGTGCGGTGAGCCGAGCAGGCGCCACGCCTTCTGCACCGCGAAATACACTTCGTTGGTGATGCCGCGCGCGGTCAGGTAACACGCGATGCGATCCGAATCGCTGCCCGCGATGCGTGCGCCGATGTCGGCGAGCGCTTCGTCCCACGACACGCGCGCGAAGCCGCGCTCGCCACGCCGCCGGCGCAGCGGGTAGGGCAGTCGCCCGAGCGTGTGCAATGCACGCTCTCGGCGCAGCGCCGCGGCGTCGTCGAGCAGCTGCGGCGCGAGCGCATCCTGCGTGTTCAGCTTGAGCAGGTTCAGCCGCACCAGGCACAGGTGCACGCCGTCGATCGTCCAGTCGCGCACGCCGCTCGTGCCGAGCGCGCAGCCGTCGCAAACGCCGTCGCGCAGCACGCGCAGCGCGTAGCCTAGGTGCCGGCGGTTGTCCCAGAGCACGCGCAGCATCTCGCGGTAGTGCTTGGGCTTTTGCGTGCCGAGCCCGAACGGAGCGAGCGCGGCGGTGCGGCGTCGTGCGAGCGCGTCGGACATGGCCAAGAAAGAGGGCGCGGCGGACAATAGCGCAACCCCCAGGGAAATTCGTTGACACCGCGTAGTGTGACAGTTATAGATGCTTTCGACGCATCCGGGAGGATTCCATGACCGCTGCCGCCGAAAGCCTGATCCCCGAGATCGAAACGCGCAGTCAGCGCGAGAGCTACCAGCAGCTGGTGCAACGGCTCAGCGTGCAGTCGGTGCGCAAGCACTACGGCGCGTACGAAGACGTCGACTGGGACGCGCCCGAGATGCAGATCGATCCTCACGATCCGCGCTTCGAGCTGCCGGACGAAGACACGCTCGGGCACACCGAGTGGTACAAGGCGCAGCCGCAGCACGTGCGTGCCGAGCTCGGGCTGTGCGGCTTCGTCGCGGCGATGAAGATGGGCGTGGTGTTCGAGAGCGTGCTCAAGCGCGGCTTGCTCGAGTTCGCGTTCAGCTTGCCGAACCGTTCGACCGAGTTCCGCTACGTCTACCACGAGGTGATCGAGGAGGCGCAGCACTCGCTGATGTTCCAGGAGTTCATCAACCGCTCGGGTGAAGATCCGAATGGCTTGCCGTGGGACAAGGAGATCGGCACGCGCCTGGTCGTGCGCATGGGCCGCGTGTTCCCGGCGCTGTTCTTCTTCTTCGTGCTCGGCGGCGAGGAGCCGATCGACTTCGCGCAGAAGCGCGCGCTGCGCGCAGGCAACGTGCCGCACCCGCTGCTCAAGCGCATCATGCAGATCCACATCACGGAAGAAGCGCGCCACCTGTGCTTCGCGCGCAACTACCTCGAGCAGCGCGTGCCCAAGCTGGGCTGGTTCGCGCGCCTGCGCCTGATGGTGATGATCCCGTTCATCCTGGGCGAGATGGCGCGCATGATGCTCGAGCCGTCGCGCGGCATGATCCGGCGCTTTTCGATCCCTGCGTCGGTGGTGCGCGAGGCGTTCAAGGACAACCCCGATCACAAGAAGCGCGTGCGCGAGTCGCTCGCGAGCGTGGCCAAGCTGTGCATCGATCTGAACTTGATCAACAAGGGGTCGATCGCGCTGTGGCGCTGGGTCGGCCTCGGCAATCCGTACAAGTACGCGCGCTGAGCGTGCTCACGGCTTCTGCGGCGCCTGCGATTCCTTGAGCCGCTTCTCCAGCTCGCGCACCTTGGCGTCGAGCTCGATGTAGCGCTCGCCCATGCGCTCGACGAAGTTTTTCAGCCACTCCGTGCGCTCGAGCTCGCGCTGCAGCGCATCGCGCGTGACGCGGATCAGCATGACGTCGGTGAGCGCCTCGATGCTGGCGGTGCGCACGCTCGAGCCGAAGATCGAGGTCTCGCCGAACACCTCGCCGGCCTCGAGCACGCGCATCGAGCGGCGTTCGCCGTCGACGACGCGGAACAGCTCGCACTTGCCTTCGAACAGGATGTACGCCGCGTCCGGGATGTCGCCCTCGCGCACGACCAGCGTGCCCTTGGGGAAGCGCACGTGCTCGAACCAACCGCCGCCGCGCATGAAGCGCCCGATGTCGGCCTGGAGCAGCTCCACCGAGGGGTAGCGCTGTTGCGGATCGGCCGACAACGCGCGCATCGCGATCCGGCACAGGCCCGGCGGCAGTGCGCGGTCGCGCACGACCTCCTGCGGTCGCGCGACGAAGCCGCGCTTGGCAAGCTCGAGATCGGCCGCGGTGCTGCCGCCGTCGTGTGGCGGATGCAGCGTGAGCATCGCGAACAGCACGCCGCCGAGGCCGTAGACGTCGGTGCGTTCGTCGATGTCGGCGCGCCGGCCCCAGGCCTGTTCCGGCGCCATGTACGCGGGCGTGCCGCACAGCGAGCTCTGCGCGCTGGGCTTCGTCGGACGCTCGGATTGATCGGCGCTCGCGTGATCGCGGCGCAGCGCCACGCCCCAGTCGGTGACATAGACCTGACCGTGACTGCCGACCAGGATGTTGGTCGGCTTGATGTCGCAGTGGATCACGCCGCGGCTGTGCGCGAACGCGATCGCGTCGCACACCTTGTTGAACACGTCGAGCATGCGCTCGAAGTCGTCGCCGCCGAGCACCTTCGGACCGCGCCGATCGATGATCTCGGCGAACGTCTCGCCTTCGATCAGCTTCATCGTGAAGCGCGTCGGCAGGCCGTTCTCGTCGTATTGCACGTCGTGCACGGGCACGATGTGCGGATGATCGAGCTGCCCGGTGATGCGCGCTTCCTCGAGGAAGTGCGGCAAGCCGCCGGGGTCGCGCACGCTGTCGTGGACCTTCATCGCCACGCGCCTGCGCACGACGCGATCGAACACGGTGCGGATCGTCGACATGCCGCCGCGCGCGAGCTCGCCGAGATCTTCGTAGCGCGCGCGCCACGAAGGCAGCGCCGTGCTCGCGGCTTGCGTGCTGCCGAGGCGCAGCGTCGGATGCTCGTCGGTCGCGGCGCGCACGGTCGTGACCGGATGCTCGCGTGCCGGGACGTCGCTCTGTAAGCCGTACTCCGAATCGGTCGGCCGGTCTGAGCGCGACTTCGCCATGCGCACGCCAGAATAGTGGACCTGGGCGGGCGAAGCCAATGCGCACGCTCGCGCGCCGCGTGCGCAGCCTTGCTCGCGCGAACAGTGCTTCTCGCGATAGACTCGTCGACGTCACGAAGCTCGAGAGGGGATCACGAGCAGCCTGCCGCCAAACGAACGTCCCGCGGTGATCGGTCCGGCGTCGAGCCGTGGCCGCGAACGCCCTGCGACGCACGCCGGACGGGTTCGCATCTTGCTCGGACTTCTCGGCTTGTGCGCCGCGCAGTTCATGTCCTCGCTCGCGCCGTACGTGTGGGCATTCGCCGCCTATGTCGGCCTCGGCTTGCTGTTCCAGTGGATGATCCAGCGCCGCGCGTTTCGCACCATCACGCGCGCGCTGATCATGGGCGCGGTCGACACGCTCTTCGTCACGTTCTTCGTGCAGCGCTTGGGGACCGCGAGCTCGCCGCTGCCGATCGTGTACGTGGCGGCGCCGGTGCTGTACGCGACGACGACGGCGCGCAAGCGCATCGCGCTGTTTACCGCGTGGCTCGGACTCACGTCCTACGCCGTCACGGTGTTGCTCGAACGCTTCGACGTGCTCGACTACGCACCGGGCGTTCCCGATCTCGCGCGTCCGGACGCGATCACCGCTCTGTCCACGTTCTTGCTCGTGGCGCTGTGCACGGCCACGACCGCGACGCTGACCAGTCAATTGATCTCGGCGCTCGGCAACGCCAACACGCGCTTGCGCGACCTGAGCCAGCACGACGAGCTGACCGGGCTATACAATCGGCGTTACGTGATGCTGCGGCTCGAAGAAGAGCTGAATCGCGGCAAGCGCAAACCCGGCTCGGCCGCGCTCGCGATGATCGATCTCGACGGCTTCAAGCGCGTCAACGACGAGCTCGGTCACGACGCGGGCGACGCGGTGCTCAAGGCGGTGGCTGCCGCGCTCCTCGTGGCCACGCGCAAGATCGACGTCGTCGCGCGCTATGGCGGCGACGAGTTCGTGATCCTGCTGCCCAACACCGAGCCCGACGGCGCGCGCGCGGTCAGCGTGCGCATGCTCGATCAAGCACGCGACGCCGCGCGCCGCGTCTGCCCGCAGATTCCGGTCTCGGCCAGCGTCGGCACCACCGCGTTGCGCGCGACCGACGACGCCGCCGAAACGCTGCGTCGCGTCGACGAACAGCTGTACGCCGCCAAACGCGCCGGCGGCGACCGCGTGCTCTTGGATTAAGCCTGCGCGGCGGGAACGGTGAAGACGGCGCGGCCGTTGGTCCATACGCCGAGCGTTTCTTTTCCGTTGTGGGTCAGCTGCAGGACCCAGCCGGGCAGGACCGACAAGCGAATCGACGAATCACGAAGAGGGTGCCATTTCATGGCCGGGCTCCAAGCAAGCGGGTACCCAGCCTAGGCCAGCCGCAAGGCGAGCCTCAAATTTTCGGCGAATTTCGCGAGCCCGGAAGCAGAACGCTCAATCGTTCATCGCGCCCGCGGCGATCCAATCGTGCACCAACTGGATCTCGGCTTGCGTGTTGCACACGGCCTTCACGTTCGAGACGCAGTTCGGCTCGATCTTCGCGCCGAGTGGCATCAGGTCACCGCATGCCGGCTGTTCGTGCGAGATCTTGTCGAGCAACAAGCTGTTGTCGGGATCGAACGGCACGACGCGCATCTTGCCGCTCGTCCCGCACTTCTCGCCCGCCGCCGGCACGCCGACCAGGTTTTGGTACGCGATGGCCGAGTTGTCCAAGTGCAGCATGCCGATGCCCATGCCGTGGCAGAATGTGCCCGAGCACGTCTTGCCGTCCAGCACTTCGTTCCACACGCGCGTGAACGTGGGCGGGCCGCTCGGCGCTGCCATGCCCGCGCCGCCGCTCGCGCCACCGGTGCCGGCCGCGGGCATGCCGCCGGTGCCGGTCATCGTGATCGCGCCGTCACCACCCGTACCCGCGGGTGCGCCGCCCGTGCCGGTCATCGAGTCCGATGCCTTCGCGTCCGCGCCACCTGCACAACCCACGAGACACACCACGACGATCCACCACGGAACCACCACCAACCTCGGCATCACCACACCTCATGCTGGCCGGGCAACCCAAGCCTCGGCTGCAAACGAACCTGGCTCTAACATCGACGCGCGTGCGATGCCAGCGCGCAGATTACGGCGCGGTCGCGCGCCGCTGCAGCACGACGTACTCGTTCATGCGCTCTCCCGCGCCGTCGGCGGTGTAGCGATCGATGGCGTTCAGACCCAACCCGGAGACGAGACGCTCGAGCTCTGCATCGTCGACGAAGTGACAGTAACGCGCGGCTTCACGCGCAGTGCCCCAATACAGCAGGTGGTCGCCGCGATCGAAATCCGCGCATACGCTCGCGAGGTCATGTCCTAACGCGGGGTAGTCGCGCTCCGCGACGCGCATGCGCGCGAAGCGTGTGTCGCCATCGATTCTCCACAACGTGAAGCCGAGGATGCCGCCGGGCGCGAGCCTGTCGGCCGCGGCCGCGAGCAGCGCACGCCGCGCGTCCTCACCCGGCACGTGGTGCAGCACGCCGAGCACGACGACCAGGTCGTGCGTGCCGGCCGGCAACGCCAAGCGTGGATCACATGCGACGAAGTCGGCTTCGCCGAAGCGCAGCGTGGCGCCGTGCGTGGCGCGCGCGCGGGCGAGGGCGAGCAACTCCGGGCTCGAGTCGATACCCGTATACTCAAACGCCGTGGCGTAACGCGCGGCGAGCAACTCGATCAGCCGGCCGTTGCCGCAGCCGACGTCCAGCACGGATGGCGCCGCGCTCGCGACGTGCGCGAGCAGACGCTCGCAGCCGCGCCATGGGCGTTGCCGTGTGCGATCGAAGTCGCGCGCCTGCGTCGCATAGAAGCGACGATTCAGCAGCAGCAGTCGGTCGCGGGTCTCGGGTTTCATCGCGCGCGCCGGTCGAGTATAGGCGCCGGCGCGCGCGGGTGCAGGGCGCGGGCCGGCGTGGCATCGTTGCCGGCGCAACCCATGAGCTCGTCCGCGACATACGACGCCACCCGCGCGCGACCCGCGCGCTTCGATGCGGAGCGCCACCGTGCCCCGCTGCTCGCGATCCTGCGCGCGCTCGCGCCGCTGCTCGCGAGCGACGCACCCGGGGCGCTACCGAACGCCGCGCTGCATCGCGTGCTGCGCAAGTACCCCAAGGACGGTCGCGGTCTGTACTCGCGCAGCGAGCTGATCGCGGGCTTCCGCGCGTTCGGCAGCGAAGCCGGGCTGGCGCTCGACGAGACGCGCTTCGTCGAGCGGATCCAACTGCGGCCGGTGCGCACGCAGAGCGGCGTGACGCCGGTCACGGTCTTGAGCAAACCGTTTCCATGCCCGGGCACGTGCGTGTTCTGTCCCAACGACGTGCGCATGCCCAAGAGCTATCTGTCGCGCGAGCCCGGCTGCCAGCGCGCCGAGCAGAACGGCTTCGATCCGTATCTGCAAACGTACAATCGCTTGCTCGCGTTCCGCGCCATCGGCCACGCCCACGACAAGGCGGAGTTGATCGTGCTCGGCGGGACGTGGTCGTTCTATCCCGAGGCGTACCAGCGCTGGTTCATGCTGCGCTGCCTGCAGGCGATGAACGATTTCGGCGCGGGGCTCGATCGCCGCGGCGAGGCGGAAGCGCCGCTCGATCACTCCGCGCTGCGCGCGCGCGTCGACGGTCGCGAGCCGGACCTGTCGTACAACCGCGAGCTGACGCGCTTCCTGCACGTGCATCGCGGCGAGTCGATGCTGGCCGCGCACGAGCACGCCAGCTGGGACGCGCTCTGCGCCGCGCAGCGCGACAACGAGAGCTCCGGTTGCCGCAACGTCGGGCTCTCGCTCGAGACGCGGCCCGATCGCATCGACGAGGCCGAGGTCGTGCGCCTGCGCCGTCTCGGCTGCACCAAGGTGCAGATCGGTTATCAGAGCCTTTCCGACACGGTGCTCGCACGCAACAAGCGCGGGCACGACGTCGCGGCCACGCGCCGCGCGATGCGCTTGTTGCGCGCGGCCGGGTTCAAGATCCACGCGCACTGGATGCCGAACCTGCTCGGCAGCACGCCCGATGCCGACGTCGAAGACTTTCGCCGCATCTTCGCCGACGAAGACTTCCGGCCCGACGAGCTCAAGATCTATCCGTGCAGCTTGATCGAGAGCGCGGAGCTGATGCGTTTCTACGAAGACGGGCAATGGCGACCGTACGATCACACGGAGTTGCTGCACGTGCTGACGCACGCGATCGCCGAGACGCCGCGTTACTGCCGCTTGAGTCGCATCGTGCGCGACATCTCGTCCGAGGACATCGTCACCGGCAACCGGCTATCGAATTTCCGCGAGGTCGCCGAGCGCGCGCTCGCCGCGCGCGGCTTGCGCGCGCAAGACATCCGCAGCCGCGAGATCAAGCACGGCGCGTTCGAACCCGACGCGCTCGCGCTGCGCGACACCGGCTACGCCACATCGCACGGCGACGAGCATTTCCTCGAGCTGCTCACGTCCGATGATCGCGTGGTGGCGTTCCTGCGCCTATCGCTGCCGCGCGCGCGCTCGTTCATCGGTGAAATCGCCGAGAGCGCGGTGATTCGCGAGCTGCACGTGTACGGCGGTGCGCTCGCGCTCGGAACGCAGCACGCGACGCGGCCGCAGCATCGCGGGCTCGGAGCGCGGCTGATCGCACGGGCGCGAGAGCTGGCACGCAGCGCAGGCTTCGCCGATCTGGCCGTGATCTCCGCGATCGGCACGCGCGGTTATTACCGCAAGCACGGCTTCAGCGACGGCGAGCTCTATCAGCACGGCTGAAGCCGCGCTCAATCCTCGAACATCGTCTGCGCGATCTGCTTCACCGCGCTTCTGGCTCCGCCGACGTAGATCATCAACAACGTGTCCCGCACCCGCGTCGCATGATACGTCGGCGGCGCATCGAGATCGCTCGAGCGCGTCAGCGCAAGCCCCTGGCCCGACCCCACGACTGCGGTCGTTCCGACCGACAGGTCATAGCGGCCCGCGCGCAGCCCGATGCTGAACGCCAAGCCTGCGCTGTCGATGTGGTCGACCGCGTAGACATTCGACATCGGCTGGACCGGCGGCGCCGAGCTGCGCTCGAAGAACAACCCTCCGCGCACCGGAACGACGCCGCCAATTGCGGTCTCGAATCCGATCGCTCCGCGCAGCGATGCGAGCCGGTAGGTCTGTTGTGGGATGAGCACGCCGAGCGGCGCGGCGTCGCCCTTGACCAGCGGCAGCGGGTCGGTGCGGCTACCGACCGGTCCGAACAACGACAAGTCGATCGTGACCAGCGTGTCGGGCGGCCGCAGCCAGGTCACGCCCATGCGCAGCTCCCACGGCATCGGCAGCGCCGCACCCGCACCGCCCACGTCGGCGATCCGGATGTCGGTCGGATCGGGGCCGACGTTGATGTCGAGGTGCTCGGCATCCGCGGAGCTCGCGAGCTTGACGGCGGGCGGCTGGAACATCACGCCCGCGCGCAGCCCGTGCGTCAGCTCGAGCAGCGTGCCCGCGCGCACGACGAGGTGATCGGTGTCGATGTCCAGCGTCGAGGAACGTCCGCGCGCCGAGCCGACCATCGAGTCCATCGGCAGGTTCTCGCGCGCGCGCAGCTCGACCTCGTCGTGGCGCAGCGCGCGATCCGCCCAGAACGTGCTCAGCCCGAACGACAGCCCCGGCCGCACGCGATACGCGTACGACAAGCCGAGCCAGCGCGCATGATCGCTGTGACGCACCTCGAGCCGGTCGGCAGCGCCGGGGTCGTCGATCTGCGCGACGAAGCGTCGCTCGTCGCTGTACGGCGTGAACAGGGCGACGCCGAGCGCGTGCGGTCGCACGCCGTCGGCCTGGCGCGGTCCGATCTTCACCACGCCCGCGAGGAACAACGGCAGCGACAGCGGCTCCGAGTAGGTGAGGTCGGTGACGCCGAGATCGGTGCGGTAGCCGTTCTGCACCTTACGCGAGCCGCGTACGAGCGCCCACAGGCTGCCCGCGGCCGCGCTCGTCGACAGCCGCGCGGTGCCTGCGGGGTTGTGGAAGATCGCGGACGGATCGTCCGCCACGCCGACGAACGCACCGGCCAAACCCAGCGAACGTTCGCCGACCTGGTAGTTCGAGTACGGACCTTCTTGCGCCGACGCGAGCGCGGGCGCGAGCGCGACCAAGATCCACGACAGGATCGCGGTCGAGACTCGCGTGCGGTTCGGCGCGCCCGCGAACATCACGTGCCCAGCTCGATCGGCCAGAGCCATGCCGCGCCGCGCACGCCGCTCGAGTCGCCGTGCAGCGCGCGAACCACGCGTGTCTGTACGCGATCGCTGAACACGTAGTGCGGCAGGCGTTGCGGCAACTCGCGTTGCAGCGCGTCGATGCGCGACACGCCGCCGCCGAGCACGATTGCGTCCGGGTCGATCACGTTGATCACCGTGGCGAGCGATCGTGCCAGCCGGTCGCAGTAACGGTCCAGTGCAGCGCAAGCGCCGGCCTCGCCACGCTCGGCCGCTGCGGCGATTTGTTCGGCCGCAAGTGCGCAGCCGGTCGCCTGCTCGTAGTCGCGCGCGAAACCGGGGCCCGACAGAAAGGTCTCGATGCATCCGCGTTTGCCGCAGTAGCACGGAGGTCCCGGCGTTTCCGCGGCGCTCGGCCATGGCAGTGGATTATGGCCCCATTCGCCGGCGATCGCGTTACGCCCGCGTAAGGCTTCGCCCGCCACCACCACGCCGCCACCCGTGCCGGTGCCGAGGATGACACCGAATACGATCGCCTCGCCCGCGGCCGCGCCGTCGTGCGCTTCGGACAGCGCGAAGCAGTTCGCGTCGTTCGCGATCCGCACCTCGCGTGCGAGCGCCGCGCTCAAATCGCGATCGAGCGGCTTGCCGTTCAAGCACAACGTGTTCGAGTTGCGCAGCAGGCCGGTCGCGGGCGAGAGCGCACCCGGTGTGCCGATGCCGACGCTCGCGCGCGCCGCCAGCGCTTGCTCTGCCTCGAGCACGAGATCACGGATGCACGCGATCACCGCCTCGTAGCTGTGCGCGGGGGTTGCGATGCGCTTGCGATGCAGCTGCGCGCCGCCCAAATCGAGCGCGATGATCTCGGTCTTGGTCCCGCCGAGATCGATTCCGATGCGAAGCGGCGCGTGCATATCGGTGGCGGCCGGCCGCGCGCGTCCGCGTCAGCTCAGCGCATCGAACACGTGCAATCGAACGTACCGCCTTGCAAGCACTTGGTCATGCGCCCCTTGGTCTCGCCCGGGCACGGGTCGCATTGCACGTCCTGGCCCTCGAATTGGCAGTCCGTCGGTCCCAATTTCATCGGGCACTTGCACGCCGACCAGGTGAGGTCCTTCTGGCAATTGCGCGAACCGGGCATTTGTTCGGACGAGCACACGCAGCCGGTTTGGGTGATGCCCGCTTGAGAACACTTTTCGGCCTGCGATCCGGCGTCCTCGTCGTCATCGCCCTTGCTGCCGCATGCCGCCGCCCACACCAGCGAGCTCAGCGCGAGCGCAATTCGCCACGATCCACGTTGCGCAATCATCCCAATCTGCATTCCGCTCTCCCCTCGACCCGCGGCTGGCAAGATACCACGGCCTCGGCTGCGAACCGCAATGCGCGTCCGGGCGGTGCGCGGCCTGAAGCACGGGACTTGAAATCCGTGGTGCTGCGCTGCTATCCGAACGGTTCCCCGAGCGTGGAGAACCCATGAAAGCCCTCGTCGTCCACGAGTTGAACCGCATGTCCGTCGAGCAGGTCGACCTCGCGCCGCCCAAGGCCGGCGAGGTGCAGGTCAAGATGGCCGCCGCGGGCGTGTGCCATTCCGACTTGTCCGCACTGAACGGCACGATCCCACATCCTTTGCCGCTCGTGCTCGGCCACGAGGGCGCGGGCGTGGTCGAGGCCGTGGGCGAGGGCGTGACGCACACCAAACCGGGCGATCACGTCGTGATGTCGTTCGTCCCGAACTGCGGTCGCTGTTTTCACTGCGTGCGCCACGAAGCGTTCCTGTGCCGCGCCATGCCGCGCGGCGGCCTGATGACCGACGGCACCGCGCGCCTCACGCTCGGTGGCAAGCCGCTCGCGGCGTTCTGCGCGCTCGGCAACATGGCGGAGCGCGTGGTGTGTCCGGCGATCAGCGTCGTACCGATCGCCACGGACGTGCCGCTCAAGGTCGCTGCACTGATCGGTTGCGGCGTCACCACCGGCGTCGGTGCCGCGATCAATACGGCCAAGGTCGCGCCCGGCTCGACGGTCGCGGTGTTCGGTTGCGGCGGCGTCGGCATCGCCACGATCCAGGGCGCGCGCATCGCCGGTGCCGCGCGCATCTTCGCCGTCGATCTCTCGGACGAGAAGCTCGAGCTCGCCAAGCGCTTCGGCGCCACCGATACCGTGCGCGCCGATGGCGCAGCCAAGGCGCTGATCGAGCAGACTTTCCAGCACAGTGGGATCCGAAGCTTGGAATTCACGTGACTTGAAGTCGCGGC
>JADMIO010812896.1_pt1 | contig 28701 bp, 26 predicted proteins | sample 8958161 | NCBI WGS metagenome assembly JADMIO01 (sample SAMN16585339, study PRJNA669376) | soil metagenome | isolation source: Crop rotation soil | place: USA: Cullars Rotation, Alabama | collected 2011 | reverse complement strand
CTTTCCCCACGGCGACGATGTGGTAGCGATCCGTCATGTCCTTGAGGGTCGTGGCGTGAATGCCCCAACCGCTGCGGCCCAGGCCGGCGATGCCGACGCGAATCGGTTCCGTGCTCTTCATGATGAGTGGTTGTCCTTGAGGTTTTTACGAGTCCATCTGTCCGTAAACCACGATGTGCCGGTCGGTGGGGACGTGAATCGCAAACCGCGATAGACCGGCCTGGCGCAGTTGCTCTTCGATTTCGGCAGGCTCGAAGGCGGCCCGCAGCGAATTGTAAAAATCGCGCCGCAAGACTTCCGGCTCGCCGGAGCTGTAAAGGTCGGCCAGGCGCTGCGCTTCCTCGACCGAGGGCGGTCGCCGCAAGTCCATGATGAAAACCGCCGCGCCCGGCGCGCCGTAGCGCCGCACCGTTTGCCAGAGCACCTGCGGCTGCGGCAGATGGTGCAGCAGGCTGTTGCTGATGACAACGTCGTAGCGCTCGCGCGGCAGCGGGGCAGCGGGGAGCAAGCCGTGCACCAATGTGATGCGGCGGCGCGCGTCCGGCGCGGCTGCCAGGCGCCGCTCTCCGTAGCGCAGCATCGCCGCAGCGCCGTCCACGCCGTGCACGATGCAATCGGGGAACGCGCGCGCGAAGCGCAGCGTGATGTCAGCCGGGCCGCAACCGAGGTCGAGCACGAACCCGTCCGGCTCGCAAGCGGGGAGCAGCGCGCGAAACAGCGCGATGAAGTTGGAGTGCGGCGCCTCGAAGTCCGCTTCCGCGTAGGCACGCGCCTGCTCGTCTTCGTCCATCAATTGCGGTTCGAGAACTCGCTCCATGCTTTCAACCGAGACTTTCAGCGGTCATCAGGGCCGTTTCGCCTGGCGATAGAGCGCGTCGAGCTGCGAGGGCGTCACGGCGACGAATTCAGGGCCGAGCGCGTCGAGCGTTTTCTTCAAATCGGGCATCTTCGCGCCCCAGTTCCAGATGAAGGCGTTCACGAACGCCGGGCGCGCCGTGCCGGCGTGGGCGCGAATGTCCGCCGCCATTTTTTCGGGGCTGCCATCGTAGCTGGCGGCGCGAAACACGCTCTGGCCGCTTGGCAAAGTGTAGGTCAATTGCTCGTAGCTGCGCCGGCCTCCGTAACCGTAATCGGGCATCAGGAAGGGCAGCTTCGGCATTGCCTGGCCGACGCGCGCGACGTCGTCTTCGTCCACGTTCATCACGCGCAGCGCACGCATGTCCATGCGCTCCATGTATTTTTGCGTCCAGTCGTAAAACGACTGATGGGCGCCGGCGCGGTCACGCAATGCCGCGGCCCAATCGGGCGGATAAATGTAGCCCACGCCCGACACGTCGCAGATGAACTCGTCGCCCGGCGCGGCGTGCTCGTAATACCACCTGGCCCACACCGGCGCCGTGTCGAGCAGCGTCGGCCCCATGCCCCACCCGACAGGAAACGTGCCGTGCAGAGGGTGCGTGAAATACGCGCGAAAATAGCTGCGCCACGTCGTCAGGTTGTCGCCGTCCGACATCGTCAGCGCCACGTAGACCTTGCTTTTGTCGAGTGGCGGCGCGGCGGGACGCGGCTTCTGGCGCAGCGTTTCGAGCGGCACGCCGCTGAACACCGAGAAGTTCGCTACGCCGTCGCTGACGATCGTCACCTTGCCGAAGCGACTGCCCAGGCTGACGCCGGGGCCTTCGTCCAAGCCTTGCCCGTCGCCGTGCCACCAGAAGCCGCGCACCACCGCGTTCAGCGGCAGCTTCGCCAGCAGTGCCTTGACTTCTTCCAGCTCCGCCGGCCCGTCGGCGCCCGGCTTGTTTTGCGCGCGATGCCCCGTCACCCAGAACACCGCGCCGCGCGCCGCGATGATCTGATCCACCGCGCCGTTGTCCAGGCTCACCGGGTCGAGGCAAATCGCCAGATACGGATTGAGGCGCGGCAAAACCTCAGTGCGCAGATAGCGCAGCGCGGCGGCGTTGTCGGCAAACTGGCCGCGCAGGTCGGCCTTGATCGGCAGGTTCAACTTCGCGGCGAGTTCGGGCGTGGCGATCAGCAAGTCGTCGGCGCCCGCCAACGACGCTGCCACGCAGGGGCTATCGTAGATTTGCGGGTCAGGCACCACGGCGCCCTGCACTTCGCCGCGAAAGGTCTCGACCAGCGACAGCGGCTCCTTCACGAGGCGCGGCGCATCGGTGTGGCCCTGGCGTTGCATTTCGTCGAGCCAGAATTGGTCGTCGTTGGTGAAGATCAAATAGACGCGCGGCTGGCGGCGGTTGACGATGCCTTGCAGCGACACCAGCAGACGGCGCTCGTCGGACGATAGAGGTCGCATGTCCGCCACGAAAAGCTCGCGCGCCGGCGGCGGCATTTTCGGCTGAAAGGTGGCGTAGGGACGGCGCGGCTGCGGCAATTCTAAATCGGCGTAGAGCGCCGGGCGCGGCAGGCGATCCAGCGCGGCGAATGCGGCCTGGCGTTGTTCCGGCGACAGCGATCCCTGTTCGGCCAGCGCCGCGACGGCGCCGCGCGCGAAAAGCTGGTCGGCCCAGTAGCCGTCGGCATCCGGGTGAGACGGATGCTGCGTCCACACCACCGGCGCGCCGCCCGGCACGCGAAACAGCACAGCCAGCGGCTTCTCGCCGAGCAGCAGCGCGGGCGTCACCGTGGTGCCCGCCGGCAGGCTTTTCACGTCGAGCCATTGCACGGTGACGGGCGGCCATTCGGGCCTCAGCGCGGCCAGGCCGAAGGGGTCGCCGGGCGCGATGGCGGTGCGTTCTTTGTCGGGCGCGGGGCCGGCGAAGCCACCGGCGCCAATGCCTCTGGGGCCGAACAGCGCCGGCGCCGAATCGTGGCCGGCATCGCTCCATTCGTCGCCGGGCAATTCAAAGCCGGCATTGGGCAACGGCACGATCGCATCGCCGACGCGCACTTCCACGTCGTCGAGGCGCAGCACGCGCCCGGCGCTGCGCATCTGCGGCGACAAATCCCACGTCGCGGCTTTGTCCGGCACGGTGATCTCCGCGCTCACGCGATGCCATGCGGCGGCGCTCACGCGCTGCGATGCGGCGCCCGGCGACAGCTTCGCGCCGGACTGTCCGATAAAATTGCCCGCGCCGTCGAAGAAGCGCGCGTAGAGCCAATCGTTGCCGCCGTCGGCGCCGCTCACGTCTTTGAGCCAGCCGCTGACCGCCAGGCGCGCGCCGGGTCGCGCCGGCAAACGCGGCGAGCTGAGGCCGGTCCAATCGCCGTTGTTGCCTTTCAGCTCCACGGCCTGCGCGCCGCCGAACGCGTCGGTGACGACGCGCGCCCACTCGCCCCATTCCGGCGCCGCCGACCACGACGCCGCCGACGGCAAGGCGCCGTGCGTGAACGGCACGCCCGAGAGAACCAGTGCGCCGCCCGCGCCATGAAACGAGCGCAAGTTGGCGAACGCCGTCTGCGGATAGGTGTTGCCATAGGGCAAAATCACCGCGCCGTATTTTTCGACGTTCAATTGCTCTGGATCGGCAAGCGCTGCGGCGGCGAGCAGGTCGGCGTCCACGCCCGCCGCGCGCAAATCCTTGACGACGGTGCGCGGCGAAGTCAGCGGCGAGGCCAGGTAGAACGGAAAGCCCGGCTGAAAAAACACCGCCACGCGCGGCGGCGGCGCGGCGGCGGCCATCCCAGAAAAAGCTACGGCGGACAACAGCACGGCGAAGCTCGGCAGGGGAAGTTTCATGCTATGACTTGACAACCCGCGGCGGGCAGCGGAGCGCCGGATTCGCTGTCACGGGACTTGCTGGAAGAAGGACACCCTTATCAGGACGGGGAAGGCAGCGCGTTTGCTGAGGTAAAAGGTGCCCCAACCGATGCTGGACAGAATCGCGAAGGCGACCGCGACCAGCAGCACGTCGCGCTCCAGCGAGCGAACGGAGCCGGGCCGTCGCTCCGGCGGCTTCGGCCATCCGGCGTCCAGCGAGAAGCCCTCGTCCGGCGTGATACGCTCGTCCGTTCCTTCGCCATCCTGTCTCATACGCGCCTCATTTTAACAAGGTTTGTAGTCGCGTCGTGAGACGCGAAAAGGCGCGTCTCACGACGCGACTACGAACCTTCTCCCAACAAGCGCCGCACGTTGTTGCACAGGGTCAGGCCGTCAATGGGCTTGGCCCATATTTCCGCGTTGACTTCTTTGGCGAGCTTTATTTCAGCTTCCTCGTGAAAGGCGGTCAAAAAGGCGATTTGCACATCGCGATCCGTCTCTCGAATCTGCTGCGCCACCTGCAAGCCGCTCATGATCGGCATGGACCAATCGAGCAGGATGACGAAAAACGGCTGGCCCGCGGCGCGCGAGCTTTCATAGACCGCCAGGGCTTCCAGACCGTTGGTGACGTAACGAGCTTGAATGCCCACGCGCTCAAGCATGCGAGAAAAGCAGATGGATATCTCCAGGGAATCGTCCACAATCAAAACGCGGGGGGAATCGGAAGAGGTCATGTTTTACGTTATGGCAAAAAAGGGATGGCGGAAAAATGGCTCGAAGCAAAGTCTAAAGCAGGGCTTTGCGCTTGGAAACGCCGCGCTTTCCAACATTTTTTGCCCGCCATTTTTTGCCATGAACTGAAAGCGTTCCTGTCAAACCTTTTGAAAATGACGCCGCGCCGACGATGCGCCCCAAAGGAAACACCATGTCCCTGCGCTGGATCGCCTTGCTTTTGTTGCTGGCTTCGCTGCCGACGACGGCCCGTGCCGAGGTCGTGGAGCGGCAAATCCTTGATGCGTTCGACTACCCCGACGACGCCACCGCGCGAGCGGTCTGGACGCCGGTGGAAGGCAGCCAGCCGGTGACGGTCATCAAAGAGCCGCTGGCAGGGCGCAAGGGAGTGCGCCTGCCCTGCGACATGACGGGCACTCATCGCCGCGCCGCCTGGGAGCGCGCCGTTTCCCTCGACCTCACGCGCGCCGACCGCTTCGCGTTCTGGTTTTACGTGGACGACCCGACCCAGATGTCCACTTACTTTTCGTTTTACTTCGCCAGCGGCGACGGCTGGTATAGCGCGTCGTTCGCGGCGGAGCAGGGCTGGCAGCGCATCGTGCTGGACAAGTCGCGCTTCGGCACCGAAGGCACTCCCGCGGGCTGGGCCGCGATCAAGGCGATTCGCTTCTCGGCGTGGAAGAGCAAGGAAGCAATCACCTTCCTGGCGATTGACGACCTGGAAGCGATGTCATCCAGCATCGTTGCCGTGCTGGGCGACCTCGCCATTCGCGGCGCCGATCAGGAAAGCGATGACGCGCGCACCATTCGCGCCCAGGCGCAGATGATGAGCAAGCTGCTAACGCGCCTCGGTCTCGAAGCCGGCGTGCTGGGCGACGGCGACGTGGAATCCGGCGCACTGCGCGGGCGCAAAGTCGCCATTTTCCCCTACAACCCGCGCATCTCGGAGCGCGAGGCGCAGGCCATCGAAGAGTTCATCGCGGGCGGCGGCAAAGCGATGCTGTTCTATCAAAGCCCGCCGCGCGTGCTGGCGGCGCTGGGACTGCAAGCGACCGGCTGGCAAAAGCAGGAATACGAAGGCCAGCTCGCCGCCATTCGCCTGGCGCCGGACATCGCAGGAATGCCGCCCCTCGTCCGGCAAAGCTCGTGGAACATCACGAAAGTCGCGCCGGCTGCGAAGAACGCCCGCGTCGTCGGCGAATGGCTTGATGCGAAGGGCAACGCCACCGGCCTGCCGGCGCTGGCGGTCAGCGACGCCGGCGCGTTCATGGCGCACGTGCTGCTCTCCGACGACGCGCCCGGCAAAGAACAAATGATGCTGGCCCTGCTGGGCCGCTTCCTGCCCGAAGTCTGGCCGCAGGCCGTGCAGCGCGCGCTCGACGAAAGCGGCCACGTCGGCGAGTTCGCCACGCTCGAAGCACTGGGCGACTTTATCGTTAAAGCCGCGCGACCTGTGGCCAGCGCGCACCTCATCGCGGCGCGCGGTCTCTTGGACGAAGCGCGCCGCGCCGCCGCGCAGCAACGCCACGTCGAGGCGCTGCGCACCGCGCGTCAGGCCCGGCAGGAACTGGCCATCGCTTACAGCGCCGCGCAACCGTCGAAGACGAATGAAATCCGCGCCGTGTGGTGCCATTCAGCGTTCGGCGTGGCCGGCATGACGTGGGACGAAGCCATCAAGTCTCTGGCCGACAACGGCCTGAACGTGGTGGTGCCGAACATGCTGTGGGGTGGCCGCGCCTACTATCAAAGCCGGGTGCTGCCGGTGGACGAAGCGGTGGCCACGAAGGGCGACCAGATCGCGGCGTGCGTGGCGGCGGCGAAAAAATACGGCGTGCAGGTGCACGTCTGGAAAGTCAACTGGAATCTGAGCAACGCGCCGAAGCCGTTTCTCGAAGCGATGCGCGCCGCCGGGCGCACGCAGAAAGACCCGCAGGGCAAGGACATTGACTGGCTCTGTCCGTCGCACCCGGCGAACTTCGAGCTGGAGCAGAGCGCCATGCTGGAGGTCGCCCGCAACTACGAAGTGGACGGCATCCACTTCGATTACATTCGCTATCCCGGTCCCGAAGGCTGCTACTGCGAAGGCTGCCGCGAGCGTTTTCAAAAGGCGGCGGGCGTGACGGTGGCGAACTGGCCGCAGGATGTGATTCAGGGCGCGCTGCGTCCGCAATATCTGGATTTTCGCCGCGCCAACATCACGCGGTTGGTGAAAGCGGTCAGTGAAGCGGCGCGCCAGGCGAAGCCGGGCATCAAACTCTCCGCCGCCGTCTTCCGCGACTGGCCCAATTGCCGCGACAGCGTGGGGCAGGACTGGGCGAGCTGGGTCAAAAACGGCTACCTGGATTTCGTGTGCCCGATGAACTACACGGACGCGCCGCGCCAGTTCGACACCTGGGTGACGACCCAGCTCCAGGCGACCGGCCACGCCATACCTTTCTGTCCCGGCGTCGGCGTCACGCTGGACAATTGGACCCTGCCCGCGGATCAGACGCTCCAACAAATCGCCATCGCGCGCCGCCAGGGCGCCGACGGCTTCATTCTGTTCAACTACAGTCCCTACGTGGTGACGGACATTCTCCCGGCGCTGCACGCCGGAGCGACGGCGACGCCCGCCAAGTTGCCGTGGAATAGATGAATTCGCCGTGCTGATTTTTGGGCGAAGTTCTTATCTGAGGGCAAAAGGATCGGCGCGCCCACCGAAGTTTTGCACCGCATTGGGTTTGAGCCACTTGATGTGCCCATCCACGAACAGGTAATTCGCGCCGCTGAGATGCCGATACATCGGGCTGCCAGTATCGCTTGGCCACGAGCCAAAAGAGGTTTTATTGTAAGTGGCGTCGTTCAAATCCCTGCCATCATTTCCTTCGCCGACCGATAAGGTCTTGTTGGGGAAAGCCAGAGATTTTTGAGGGGCGCCAGAGAGGTTGCCATTATACCAATAGTCTGACCAGCCCTTAAAACCAGGGGCGGATTGGCCTGCTCCTTCGCTTGGGCATTGGAACATCGTGGTGTTCTTGATGAGTGGAGCCACCGCGTCAGCCCATCCCATAGGCGGATTGGGAGAGAAAGTCGTAACTGTTCGTCCATTTACCCCAGCAACGACTGCGAGAGGAAATGAGTTGTATTCGTTCGTATACAGTTTGAGGGCCAACGCCATGCTTTTCAAGTTTGCCTGGCAGATATTCCGTCTCCCTTTTTCGACGGGATGAAATACGTCGGAATTCAGCACCCAGAAAAAAGCAAAGACCCCTAAAGGAAGGATGAACAATACCAATTCCAGAGCACTCCACTTTCTCTTGTTCATGTCTCCGTCGTCTCCGTGGTTTCCACCGTCACCTCATTCGCCGATTTCATGGCGCCGCGATTGAAAAGCTGGCGCGGACTTTCGTTCAGTGAGGCGAATTCGGCCAGCGAGGGCAGGTCGTCCAGCGCGCGCAGGCCGAAGTGATCGAGAAAGTGCGTCGTCGTCGCATAGAGCCACGGACGGCCCGGCGCTTCCTTGCGGCCCGCGAGATGAACCAGCTTCTTGTCCAAAAGCTGGTGCAGCGGGCCGGAGCAGTCCACGCCGCGCAGACCTTCGATGTCGCCGCGCGTCACCGGCTGGCGATAGGCCACGATCGCCAGCACCTCGAACGCGGCGCGCGATAGCTTTTGCTTTTTCTCGTCGCGCAAACGGCGGATGAACGGCGCATAGGCCGGCTTGGTCACAATCTGCCAGCCCTGCGCCACCTCGACGATTTGTAGCGAGCCGATGCGCGATTTCTCTTCGCGCAGCACTTCGATCTCCTCGCGGGCGCCTTTCTCGTCGAGTTCGGCGATCTCCGCCAGTTTCTTGAGCGGCACCGGCCTGTCGGCGGCGAAAAGCAGGCTTTCAATGATGTCGGCTTTGCTGGGCATTTTCTCGTTGCTGGTTGCTGGTTGCTCGTTACTGGTTGCTGGCGTGAATGTAAATTTCGTCAAACAAGGCGCGCTGCTCGACGCGCACGCGGCCCCGGCGAATCAGCTCCAGCACCGCTAAAAACGTGATGACCACTTCGAGGCGCGATTCGCAGTCGTCACAGGCGGCGCTGAACGTCAGGCCGCCATGCGAGGCCGCCACCCGGCTGAACAGGCCGCGAATGCGCTCGGCCACCGTGAAAGGCTCGCGGCGAATCAGCGCCGTCGGACGCTCGGCCATGCGGTCGAGCACGCTCTTCAGCGCGCGCAAGAGGTCGAAGGTCGAAACGTCTTCCAGGAGCAGCGCGGCAGCGCGCTCGGCGTCCTCGCCCTCGCCATCCAACAGCTCGCTGAGGTCGGGGCGCGGCGGGCGCGGGAACATGTCCGAGCGCACCTCGCGCATGTCCCTCAGCGTCTCCGCCGCGTCCTGGAACTTTTGATATTCCATCAGGCGATCCACCAACTCCTTGCGCGGATCGGGCGCGTCCTGCTCCATCACGTCCTCGTTGGCCGATTGCTGTTTGGGGAGCAGCATACGCGCCTTGATTTGCATCAGCGTCGCCGCCGTCACCAGAAAATCGCCGGCGTATTCGAGGTCAACTTCCTCCATCAACTTGAGATAGCCGACGAACTCGCCGGTGACTTCGTGAATCGGGATGTCGAACACGTCGTAGCGATGGGCGCGCACCAGATAAAGCAGCAAATCGAGCGGCCCCTCGAAGACGCGCAGCCGCACGCGATGCCCTGTGAAGCGGTCGGGGTCGCGCACCTGCGGCTGTCCGGCGACGCCTTCGCTTTCGGCGCCTTCACTTTCGCCTTCGACGATTTCGCCGGCTTCCGCATTTTCGAGTTCGGGTTGGTCGGTCATTATTCAGAAAAATCCGCCGGCAATCCGGCGGCGAGCAGCACAGCGGTGCGCGCCAGGGTCACGAACGGCGCCAGCACGTAGCCCAGCGCCGGCAATCCGGCGAAGAGCAGCAAATAAGCGCCCGGCCCCAGCGCCGCGAAAAACGTGCCCCAGCGCCGCGGGCCGATGAGGCGCAGCACGAAGTAGCCGTCCAGCGGCGGCAAAGGGATCAGGTTGAACGCCGCAGTGTGCACGTTGAGCAGCACACCCGCCGCCAGCATGGACAGCAGCACTTGCGAGAGCGATGCCGCGTCGGGCCGCAAGTCCAGCGCGCTGAGGGCGATGCTATCCTCCAGGCTCACGCCGCGCGCTTGCAGCGCCACACGCGCCGCCCACAACGCCAGCAGCCATAGCGCGGCCTGCGCCAGGTTCGACAGCGGCCCGGCCAGGAAAACGAGCAGCGCGTCGCGCTTCGGCTCGCGCAGCTTTTCGCGGTCGAACGGCACCGGACGGCCCCACCCGACCAGAGGCGCGCCGATCAGCGCCGCGCACAGCAAAAGCAGCAGCCCCAACGGGTCGAGGTGCGCCGCCGGATCGAGCGTCAGCCGCCCCCGCTCCCGCGGCGTGTCGTCGCCGCGCTTCACAATCACCCAGGCGTGCGCGAACTCGTGGATCGTGAACGACAGCACGGCGGCGGGCAGCACGAGAAGCGGGGCGAGGAAATTCATTTGAAGAGGTGAAGGGGTGAGGAGGTGAAGGGGTGAGGGGGTGAGAGTGTGAAAGGGTGAGGAGATGGCACTGCAAACCAAACTCACCCTTTCACCCCATCACCTCTTCACCCCTTCACCTCTTCACCTCTTCACCCTCCTCACCCCTTCAGCAGCCTGTCGGGAATCACGTCGTTGGAAATCAGGTCTTCCAGCGTTTCGCGCTCGATGATGATGTCGCTCGCTCCTTCGCTGACCAACACCACCGCCGGGCGGCGAAAGCGATTGTAATTGCTGGCCATCGCGTAGTTGTAGGCGCCCGTCGAGAGCACCGCCAGCACGTCGCCCGCTTGCACTGGCGCCATCTCCGCGTTCTCGAACAGCACGTCGGTCTCGCAGTGCTTGCCGGCCACCGTGTAGGTCGCGCGCTCACTCTCCGCGGCGCGGCTGGCGTTGATGACGTGATATTGCGCCTCGTAGAGCGCCGGGCGCGGGTTGTCGCTGAGGCCGCCGTCCACCGCCACGTAGGTGCGCACGTTGGGAATGTGCTTGGTGGCGCCGGTGCGATAGAGCGTGGTGCCGGCCTCGCCGACCAGCGCGCGCCCCGGCTCCACCGCCAGGCGTGGCACGTCCAGGCCGAGGCGCTGGCACGCCTCCTTGACGGTGCCGACCACCGTCGCCGCGTATTCCTCGAACGAAGGCGGCTGGTGCTCCGGCAAATAGCGAATGCCGAGGCCCCCGCCCAAGTCCAACTCCTGCACGGTCAGGTTCAAATCGCGCTTGATCTCGGCGAGGAACTCACACATCAATCCCGCCGCCAGCTTGAAGAATTCGGCGTCGAGAATCTGGCTGCCGATGTGGCTCGACAGGCCGACCAACTCCAGATTGTTTTTTTTCAGCGCGGCCTCGACGCCGCGCCGCGCGCCGCCGCCTTCGATGTTCATGCCGAACTTGGTGTCAATGCGTCCGGTCTGGATCAGGCGGTGCGTGTGCGGGTCCACGGCGGGAGTCAGGCGCAGCAGGATTTTCTGCACTTTGTCGTTCTGTCCAGCGATCTCGTCGAGCAAATCCAGCTCGTATTCGTTGTCGGCCACCACGCGGCCCACGCCGGCGCGCACCGCCATTTGCAGCTCCTCGCGCGACTTGTTGTTGCCGTGGAAGACGATGCGTTCGGGGGGAAAATCGGCGCGCAGCGCGGTAAAAAGCTCGCCCGCCGAGGCCACGTCAATCCACAGGCCCTCCTGCGCCACGATGCGCGCCAGCGCCAGACAGGGAAACGCCTTGCTGGCGTAGATAATCTCGCTTTCCGGGTGCTGCGCGGCGAACGCCTGTTTCATGGCGCGCATGGCGCCGCGCAGGTGCGCCTCGTCCATCACGAAGAGCGGCGTGCCGTATTGCGCGGCCAGCGCGACGGTGTCGCAGCCGCCGATTTCCAGATGGCCCGCCTCGTTCACTCGTTGGGTGCCCAGCAAAAACACGATCTGTTGCCTTTGATAAAATTGCAATTGTCTCTCAGTTCGCCAAAACGTTGCAAAAGCGCGGCGTCGCATCGCCGCAAACTACTCGTCGCTCCAACCGTTACAAGGCGAAAAAGCGCCTTGCCAGTGTAGCAAAGAACCGCCGAATCAAGGGAAATCATGGCCAAGAAATTCGCGCCGCTCCTGTCGCACACCACCTCCGTGCCCGATTCGTGGCCGACGCCCGGTCTGGCGAAAACCATCGCGCAAAGCCGTGAGTTTTTCAGCGGACGGCGCGCGCTGGTGACGGGCGCCTTCGGCTTCGTGGGCGGACACCTCTGTCGCGCGCTGCACGCCGCCGGCGCGCAGGTCGCCGCACTCGACAAGGACACTTCGCCACAGCGCGAATCGCAGCTTAACAGCCTCGGCCTGCGCGACGAGATGGAAGTCGTCGAGGCCGACATCACCGACCGCCAGGCGATGCACGAAGTCGTCACACAGGGCGGCTACGATTTCATTTTCCATCTCGCGGCGGGCGCCACCGTCATCGAAAAGGCGCTGCACGATCCCTACGGCACGATCCTGGCGAACACTCTGGGCTTCGTGAACATCGCCGAGGGCGCGCGCCACCTCCCGGCGGACGAGCGGCCCCTCATCATCTATTCGTCCAGCGACAAGGTTTACGGCGAGGCCAACGAGCTGCCCTACGTCGAGGAGAAATCGAATTTCGGCGCCATCGGCGTCTACGACGCGGCCAAGCTCGCCGCCGACATCTTCGCCAGCACCTACGACAAGGCCCTCGGCGTGCCGACCGTGGTGCTGCGCATGTGCAACCTGTTCGGCCCATTCGACTTTTCCATTGACTATCGCCTGATTCCCAAGGCCATGCGCAACATCTTCCGCGACGGCGAGGCGCTGGAGCTTTATTTCAACGCGCTGGAGCACATGCGCGATTACCTTTTCGTCGAGGACGCGGCGCGCGCCTTCATGCACCTGGCGCAACACGCGGGCTGCCGGGGCCGCGTTTACAACCTGCCCGGCGCGCACTACGCCGCCACGCCCGACGTGCTGCGCGACGTGATCGAGACCATAGAATGGCTGCAATTCGAGGCGCAGGCACACGCGCCTCACCTGGAGATGGCGCGTTTTTCGTGGAATCGCAGCATCCGCATCATCCAGAGCGACCCCAAGCTGATCGTGATTTCCAAGCAGCACCTCGACGGCTCGCGCATCGCGCGCGAGGCGGGCTTCGAGCCGAGCGTGACCTTCCGCGACGGCCTCCGCCGCGCCGCGCTGTTCTATCACTGGCACTTCACGCAGCGCCAGAACGCCACGGCCACCGCCGAGCTGTGCGCCTTCGCGCGCCACGCCGCGCAGGGGCCGGGCGTGATCCACGTCGCGCCGCTGCCCGAACCCGGCGCCGACCGCCGCAAGAAGCCCGATTTGAAATTGGTCGGCGACCGCCCGGCGGTGTTTACGACGTATCAGCCCAAAGAAGCAGCGGGGTAGTCTGGTTGCTGGTTGCTGGTTGCTGGTTACTCGTTCGTTTATGCAACCAGAAAACTTGGGTGTGTCCCGCCAAGCTCTAACGAGCAACCAGCAACGAGCAACCAGCAACCAGCAACTATGAACTTCTGGCAACATCGGCCCGTTTTGGTGACGGGCGGCGCCGGATTTGGCGGCGCCCACCTCTGCGAGCAATTGGTGCAGCGCGGCGCGCGCGTCAGCGTGCTCGACATCGCGCTGCCGCCGGATTCCTATCTCCATTTCGCCGGCCTGACCTCGCAGATTCATTTCCTGCAGGGCGACATCCGCGACGCCGGCGCGCTGAAGCTCTTCATCGAGCGATGGGAGTTCGACACGGTGTTCCACGTCGCGGCGCAGCCGATTGTCTCGATTTCCAACACGCTGCCGGCGCAGACCGCCGAGGTGAACATCACCGGCACCTACAACGTGCTGGAAGCGATGCGCGCCTCGCGCCGCACCAAGCGCCTGGTGTTCGCCTCGTCGGGCGCCTATTACGGCGCGACGACCACCGACGAAGCGATTCCCGAAGACCATCCGCCGCTGCCCGCCGGCAACATCTACGCGCCGACCAAGGTGGCGGGCGACATCGCGGTGCGCTGCTACGCCAAAATCTACGGATTGCAGGCCGCCACCTGCCGTTGGATGAACACCTACGGCCCCGGCGACACCAACTTTTCGCGTATCGTGCCGGCCACGCTGCGCCGCCTGCTGCGCGGCCAGCGTCCCCTAATTGACGGCACCGACGGCACCAACGTGCTGGAACTGCTGCACGTGCGCGACATGGCGCACGGCTACCTGGCCGTCGCCGAGCACCTCGCCCAGGACAATGTGAGCGGCGAGGCGTTCAATTTCGGCAGCGGCAAGCCTCTCACGCTCAAAGCCGCCGTTTCGGCCCTGGTGCGCGCCTGGAACCGCGCCAGCGGCCAGACCATATCCGAAAAGCCGCTCATCACCGGCCCGCGCGTCGGCACCGTCAAATATCTCGATATTTCCAAAGCGAAAGAGCGCCTCGACTGGGCGCCGAAAATCCCGCTCGACCAGGGTTTGGAAGAAACCGCCGCGTGGTATTTGGAGCACCGGCAGTTGGTGGAGTGACAGGTTCGTAGTCGCGTCGTGAGACGCGAAAAACCGCGCCTCACGACGCGACTACAAACCTTTCAATGCAACGGCCTGAGCACCAAGCCCGTGACCAGCTTCGGATAGAAATAGGTGGATTTCTGCGGCATTTTGTCGCCGGCGGCGGCAACTTCGCGCACCTGCGCCACCGGCGTCGGGCGCAGGATGAACGCCGCGCTGTATTCGCGGTGATTCACTTTGGCAATCGCTTCCGCCGTATCAATCGTATAGGACACGTGGCCGCCGCCGGCCAGCTCCGCCGGGCCGATGCCGAACTGCCGCTCCAAAATCAGCGTGTGCAAAAGCGTCACGTCCAGCGCGTTGTAGGCTTCGCTGCGCGCGGTGTCCATCGCGGTCAGGTGCCCTTCGCCGGGCAGCAGGCGCAGCACGTAGCTTTGCCCGTCAATGTGCATCCCCAGGCGCGGCAGCTCTTCGACAGCGTTCTGGTTCAGCGCCGCCAGCAGCTCCTTCGCCTGAATCTGCGCATTCGATTCGGTCGCCACCGGCATGATCTCGAAGTGGTCCTCCAGCGCGCGAAAAACCTTCGCCCAGTCCATCCGGCCCGTCTTCACCAGGCGATGCGTGGGCAGCACGACGAGACCGGGGTCGGAGGTGCTCACGCACATCATCATCACGTAGTTTTCCGGCTCGGCGCCCGTCCACTCGCGGCCCGCGGCCTGCGCGGCCTGCATCGCTTCGTTGCGATAGTTCAGCGCCGTTTCGTAGCGGTGATGGCCGTCGGCGATGAGAATCGTCTCGTCCTCGAAGGCGGCCTCGATGGCGTTGACCGATTCGTCGTCGGTCAGGCGCCACAGACGCTCGATCACGCCGTCGTCGCCCCGCGCCTCGCACAGCGGCGTCTCTTTGGCCACGGCGTCAATCACCGAGGCGATCCAGCCTTCGTCGTCGCCGACGAGGCCGAAAATCGGCGAGATGTTCGTGCGCGTGGCGCGCAGCAGGTTGAGGCGGTCGGCCTTCGGGCCGCTCAGCGTGTGCTCGTGCGGCTGCACGCCCTGGCCGAACTCTTCGAGCGCCAGCGCGCCGATCACGCCGCGCCGCTTTTTGGTCTCGCCGTTGCCCGGCACGGCGAACTCCTGTTCGTAGACGTAATACGCCGCATCGTCGCGCACCAAAACGCCCGATGCGCGCCATTGTTCGAGCAACTGCGCAGAGCGCGCGTATTGCTGCGGCGTGGCGTCCTCGCCGTAGCGCGCCGCCAGCTCGACGGCGACGATGTTATAAGGACTGCGCCTCAGCAGCGCATCGCGCGCCGCACCCTTGATGACGTCGTAGGGCGGACACAGCGCGTCCGTGAGATTGACTTTGCGACAATCGTAGCGCAAACCGTGAAACGGCAGAAATTCAGCCATGAGAATCCTTTTGGGAAGGTGGTGAGTAGTGAGTGGTAGCTGAAGCGTGGCCGAAGAAACAACTCACGATCTCACCGCACCTCTCGTCTCTTCAGCGTGAGCGCTGTGGATGGGCCTGCGCGTATTTGTAGGCGGTATAGGCCGCGATGAGGTGGCAAATCCAACCCAACGTGCCGCCGGAGCCGATCCACGATCCGGGCGTGACGATCAGCCAGAACAAGCCCCAGAGAAACTGTCCGTTGTAAATTTGGCCGACGCCCGGAATGAAAAGACTCAGCACGCCGGCTAAACCTGGATCACGCATGGTGTCTCCTTCGGAGGGTGGTGAGGTGGTGAGGTCGTGCTTGTGTTCAGTAAAGAAATTCGCGTCCCCTTACTCCACCACCTCACCTCCTCACCACCTCACCACCAACGATTGTCCCGTCATCGCCGGCGGCTGCGGCAGGCCCATCAAAGCGAGCAGCGTCGGCGCCACGTCCGCCAGGCGCCCGCCGGAGCGCAGCGTCACGTTCTCAAAGCCTTTGCCCACTAAAATGCATGGCACCGGATTGGTGGTGTGCGCGGTGTGCGGCTCGCCGGTCTCGTAGTCAATCATCTGCTCGCAGTTGCCGTGGTCGGCGATCACCAAAAGCGCGCCGCCCATTTCGTCAATCGCCTTGAGCACTTCGCCCAGCCCGTGATCCACGGTCTCCACGGCTTTGATGGCCGCCTCCAAAATCCCGGTGTGGCCCACCATGTCGGGGTTGGCGAAGTTGAGCACCACCGCGTCGAACTTGCCGGAGCGAATCGCCGCCGTCACCTTTTCCATCACTTCGGGCGCGCTCATTTCCGGCTGCAAATCGTAGGTCGCCACCTTCGGGCTGTTGACCAGAATGCGCTCTTCGCCCGGCCACGGCGTCTCGACGCCGCCCGAAAAGAAGTAGGTGACGTGCGGATACTTTTCGGTCTCGGCGATGCGAAGCTGCGTCTTGCCGGCCCTGGCCACCGTTTCGCCGAAGCCGTCGTGCTGCGGGCGCGGCCCGAAGGCGAACGGCGCATCCAGCGATTTGGCATATTGCGTCATCGTCACGAAGTGCGTGCGCGGCCAGGCGTGGCGGCGAAAATGCTTGATAATCGGCACGCCTTCGGCGCCCGTCGTGCCCGGCTGCTGCGACTCTTCACGCAGGTGCGCATCGAACTCCGCATCAATGAACGCCTGCGTCAACTGGCGTCCGCGGTCGGAGCGATAATTGAAGAAAATCACGGCGTCGCCGGTCGCAATGCGCGGCGCACCCTCGATGGCGGTCGGCTTGATGAACTCGTCGTTTTCGCCGCGCGCATACGCCTCGCGCACCGCGTCCAGGGCGCTTTTCGCATGGAAGCCCTTGTCCTCGGTCAGACATTCGTAGGCTTTCTGCACGCGCTCCCAGCGGTTGTCGCGGTCCATCGCGTAGTAGCGCCCGATGACCGAGCCGACTACACCGGCGCCGGTCTTTTGCATTTGCTCTTCGAGCGTGGCGAGGTATTTCTCCGCTGAGCGCGGCGGCGTATCGCGCCCATCGGTGAAGGCGTGTAACACGACCTGATCGCCGGCAAGTCCCTCGCGCGTTGCCATTTCGAGCAGCGCCAGATAGTGGCCCTCGGACGAGTGCACGTTGCCGTCGGACACCAGGCCCATCAGGTGCAGGCGTGTGCCGTGCGCTTTGGCGTGGTGCATGGCGGCGCGCAGCACTTCGTTGGAGAAGAAATCGCCGGTGCGGATTTCGTTGTCAATCAGCGACGAGTCCTGCCACACCACGCGGCCCGCGCCGATGTTAAGGTGGCCGACTTCGCTGTTGCCCATGATGCCGGCGGGCAGGCCCACGTCCACGCCGGAGGCCGAGAGCTGCGTGTGCGGGCACTCGCTCCAGATGCGGTCGAAATGCGGAGTATGGCCCAGCGCGACCGCGTTGTAGTCGGTGCGTGGGGAAAGGCCCCAGCCATCGAGGATGCACAGCATCACGGGCCGGGGCGCCGAGTTGGTTGACACGAAAAATTCTCCCAACGATTGAATCAATATATGCCGTCAAACGGCGGTGCGAGTTTAACAAACTCGGAACGCGGAACTCGGAACGCGGAAAAGTGAGAACTCCTACGTTTCCGCGTTCCGCATTCGCACTTCTGCGTTGAGAAGTTCCGCGTTCCGGCTTCCGCGTTCCGCGTTCACGGGATCCATCCGCGCCGCCGGTAAATTTTCATGCCTATGATTTCGCGGACGGCCATGCCGAAGGCGCGCACGCGGTCGCCCGGCTCGTTGAGGGTTTGCACGTCGGTGGTGATCTCCTGGGAAGCCACAGGCAACACCACGAGTTTGAGAGAGCGCGCGGCGTGGCGGAACACCAGGGCGGAGCGGCGCGTGTGCGAGGGCGAGGTGACGACGAAAATGCGCTTCCACTTCCGCTGCCGCGCCAGCGCGGCCACCGCCACGGCTTCGTCGTGCGTGTCCCGCACTATGCCCTTGATCGTGACGATGGATACCGGGATTTTCAGGTTGTGCGTCAATTTTTTCGCGGCAGCGGTGTAGGAACCGCTCGGCGGCGCCACCTCGGTGAGCACCAGCGTTTTGGCGCGCCCACTGCGTATCAATTCCAGGCCGCGCATCAGACGCGGCAGCGAGTTTTGCGTGAACTCGCCGTCGTCCTGGAGGCGCGAGGACAGCACGACCACAGCGTCGGCGCCGCGCGCGATTTCCCCGGCGGAGGACTGCACCGGCAGGGGCCGCATCAGGCGCGCCGCCAGCGGCGAATACGCCACCACGAGCCAGAAGACCACCGACGCGGCGGCAAAGCCTTGCAGCCATCGCAGCGATTTTTCGCGGCCCAACGCGCCGATGACGGCGCCGCACGCCACGAAAATCAACGGAGTCCAGGACACGTTGCGCAGCATCGGCAGTATCACCAACACGCCGAGATCGTTGAGGGGCATCCACACCATCATGGCCGCCAGCGCGCCGGCCAGGGCGTCCGACCAGCAGGCGCGCGGATGGCTTGGATTGCTTTGCGGCCTTTCGATTTTTAGGCGCGATGGAGCACTTCGGGACATCGGAGCAGAATCGTAAGCGATAGTTGGAAGGTGGAGTTTAGCGGTTTCTCCCTGCCTCAGCGACGCATCCTCCTGCAACCAACAAGCGCAACCATCGCGGCGATGGTTGCGCTTGTGTTCGCGGTTCCCGGCCTCTATCCCAGTTTGCGCTGGGGATGCTTGCGTATATTGGAGGGAGAGGACTGGCCGGGCACTTCCGGATTGGGTTCGTTCCGCTGCTCCAGCACTTCGCGGGTTTTCTGTCTCATCGCCTGCTGCTCGCGCGCCATTTCCAGCGGCGTTGGCGCCGGCTTCTCCGGCTTGCCTTCCTGGCTCTCGACGTTCTTGCCCTGGCTCATAACTTCACGCTCCTTGAAAAGTCTCGCCTATGAGTATGAGTTGGGCAAGGACTGTGCCGCGCCGTCTACTTCCGCTTTTCGACTTTGAGGCAGCGCGGGCAGACCTGGCTGCCAGGAAACTGCGGCAGGATTTCCGCTTTCAATTTGGCGAGTTTGCGGCGGCGGCGCCACTCGTCAATGCTGTTCCACACAGCGGAAAGCAGATAGCCAAAGACGACCTCCACGAGGCCGTTAGCCGCGCCGCCTCAGTTGCCGCCGGGAGCGCAGCCACGCGCATCGGGCGTTTCCCACACGTTGTCCTCCGCTTCATATTTGCCGAGCGGCATCATCCAGGCGTGGCAATCCTGGCACGAAATCCATTGCTCGTCACGGGTGGCAGGGGCTTGATAATCGGTCTGGCGCATCGCTAAACCTCCACAATCTATGATCGCTTCTCCACGCGCAGGCAGCGCGGGCAAATCTGGCTGCCGGGGTAGCGCGGCAGAATCTCCCGCTTGAGGCGGGCGACTTTGCGACGGCGAAAACCGCTGGCGGCGAACTCGTAGAGCGTCTCGAAAAACGTCAGCACAAACGAGCCGGCCAGGTAGCGCCAGCCGAAAGCGCGCGTCATCAGCTCGGCGTGCGGATTGACATCTGAGACGAAGCGCACGTCCTCCGGCTGGAAGCGCGCCAGCGACTTCATCATCTGGCGGCAGCGCTGGCACATCACCACTTTGTCGTCGTCGGGATGAATGGTGAAGTCGGGCATGGCCTTATCTAAACACAAAGGCACAGAGACACAAAGAAAGCACAAAGGGAGAAAAGAGCTGTTATTTTTCTCTGTGTCTTCTTTGTGCCTTTGTGCCTTTGTGTTTAAAAGATTTAAGCGAAAAGCTGCGTTTCCCAATCCTCGACTTCCGGCTCCGGCGACTGCATGGCGAAAGCCACGGCCTCGTCCACCTCGGCGGTGACTTCCTCATCGAGCGTCTCGAAATCGGCCTCGGAATAGTTCATGGCGCGGCGCAGCTTTTCGATGCAGTCGCGCTCGCGCCACTGCTCTTCTTCCTCGCGCGTGCGATATTCGCGCTTGTCGCTCTTCGAGTGGCCGTAGTAGCGATAGGTCTGCATTTCCAAAAGCGTCGGCCCGCCGCCGCCGCGGGCGCGTTGCGCCGCTTTTTGCGTGGCTTCGCGCACCGCGAAAAAGTCGGTGCCGTCCACCACTTCGCCGGGAAAGCCGTAGCCGGCGGCGCGCGCCGCCACGGTCGGCGTGGCGAAGGTCTCGTCGAAGCGCGTGCTCATCGCGTAGAGGTTGTTTTCGCACACGTAGAGCACCGGCAGGCGCCAGATGGCGGCCATGTTCAGGCTTTCGTGAAACGTGCCCTGATTGGCGCCGCCCTCGCCGAAAAACGACACCACGCAGTGCGGCTGCTTTTTCAATTGCAGCGAGAGCGCGGCGCCGGTGGCAATCGGCAAGCCGCCCGCCGTGATGCCGTTGGAGCCGAGGAATCCCACGCTGTAATCGGCGACGTGCTGGCTGCCGCCGCGCCCTTTCGAGTAACCGGTCGCCTTGCCGAAAAGCTCGGCCATCAGCCCTCTGGCACCGCCGCCCTTGGCCAAAAAATGCCCGTGGCCGCGATGCGTCGAAGTCATCAAATCTTCGCGCGTCAAAATGGCGCAGATGCCGACGGCGACGGCTTCCTGCCCGGCGTAAAGGTGCGAAGTGCCCTTGATGACGCCCGACGCGAACAGCTCGTCGAGGCGCTCCTCGAAGCGCCGAATGAGCAGCATCATGCGCAGGTGCGGTAGTAAATCATGGTTCATGAGTGAGTGGTGAGTGGTGAGTGGTCGCTCAGACGTTGCGCCAGACCCAGCACTCTATTGTTCGATTTCCTCCGGCTTCAAGTGGCCTCTTAGCCAACTGAAGTTTTCGGCGTTGGCTTCTTTGGGCGGCTTGTCGCTGGAATCCAGTTCGCTGACGATCCAGCCCTGATAATCAATCTCGCGCAGCACGTCCAGCACCGCATCGAGGCCGGCGTCGCCCAGCGCGCCCTGGCCGAGCGGCGCGAAGACGTGAAAATTCTTGTCGTCCTTGTGGGCGTCGCGCAGCGCGTTTTTATCGGCCACCGGCAGCGCGGTCGGCAGCGCCGCGTGGTTGTCCTTGATGTGAACGTAGCCGATGCGCTCTTTCCACTTGCGAAACGCCGCGGCGGGTTCGTAGCCGCCGTAGGCCAGTTGCGCGGTGTCGAAGCCGGCCAGCACGAAAACCGGGTCGGTCATCTCCATGAACAAGTCCACTTCGCGCGGCGATTCGATGAGCATCCAGGCGTGGTTGTGAAAGACGCTTTTGACGCCGTGTTTTTCGTAGCACTGGCGGGCGCACTCGTTGACGCCGTCGGCGAAGCGCTCGTAGATTTCATCGCGCAGCTCGCCCTGCTCGTTGGCCAGGTGAACCCCGCGGCGACCCGGCGCCAGCAGCACGCGGTCGCAGCCCAGTTGCGGCAGCACGGCGGCGATGCGCACGATGCGCTCGGTGAGCTTTTCGCGCTCTTCGGCCAGCTCGAACGAGCCGCCGCAATAAGTCGAGGAGACTTGCAGGCCGGTCTCATCGAGCAGCTTTTTAAGGTCGTCGAGGCGGCCCTGGTAAGCGCCGACGGGCGCCTCCACGCCGGAGAAGCCAATCGCCGCGATGTCGCGCGCGGCGGTCTCGAAATCTTTCCACGTCAAAGGTTGGCAGCTCAGTTTGACTTTCATGTTTTTCACTTGAAAACACAAAGGACACAAAGATCGCACAAAGAGCACAAAAGCAATTTCAATTCCTTTGTGCTCTTTGTGTGATCTTCGTGTCCTTTGTGTTTATTTTAAAATTTCCGCCAGTGCCAGCGTGCTGGTGGCGCCGCCGCAATCGCCGTAGCGTTCGAGCACCGCTCTATCGCGCGCCGCCGCGTCGAACATCTCCTCGCTGATGGCGATTTGCTTTGCCCTGCCGCGCGAGCGCACGTGGTCAGCGCTTTCCAGCACGAAAAACACGCTCGCCTCGCCCGGTTCGCTTTGCTCGCCCGGCTCGCAGGATTCGCGCGCCGGAGTCAGCGCCTCGACGCCGCCGCACAGCACCGCCTGCGCGTGGCCGAGGCGAATCGCATCGAACGCGGCGCGCACCGCTTCGAGGCCGCTATTGCGCCCGGCGCAAAACGTCGAGTGATAGCCCTTGAGGCCGAACTCGATGGCGCACAGCGAAATCGGCGAGTTGACGTAGGAGTGTGAAAAGATCAAAGGACTCGCGGCGCGCACGCCTTTTTCGAGCGTGTTGTTCCAGAAGCCCTTCATGGTGTCGAGGCAACCGAGGTGCGTGCCTATCGTGAGACCGAACTCCTCGCCGCCCTCGACGGGCCATTCGATACCGGCGTCGCGCAACGCCTGTGCGCAGCCGGCCAGCGCCAGCGCCGAGCAGCGGTCGAGATAGGTCTTCGGCGCCAGCGCATAATCTTCGATTTTAAAGTCGTCCAGACGCCGCGCGCCCGCGGGCGGCGTGAGAACGCCGAGACCGGTTAAGACAACTGTTTGCAGTTCGCTCATAGAAAGATTCAAACAACGCGCAAAACCACACTCGCGTTGTTGCCGCCGATGCCCGACGAGTTCGACAGCGCGGTTCCCAAACGAGCTTTGCGCGCCCGGTTCGGCACGTAATCGAGATCGCACTCCGGGTCGGGCGTTTGATAGTTGATCGTCGGCGGCAGCGTTTGCTCGACTAAGGCCAGCGTCGTCGCAATCGCTTCCAGACTGCCCGCCGCACCCATGGTATGGCTCGTCGCGGCCTTGATCGAGCTGACCGGGATTTGTGGCGCGCGCTCGCCGAACACCGCCTTGATCGCCTGCGTTTCCGCCAGGTCGTTGTATTGCGTGCCGGTGCCGTGCGCGTTGATGTAGTCAACCTGCTCCAGCGCCACCTTCGCGTCGCGCAACGCGGCTTTCATGACGCCGCGCAGTCCGGCGCCTTCCTTGTCAGGCGCGGTCAGATGATAAGCGTTGTTGTTGATCGCCCAGCCCAGCACCTCGGCATAGACTTTGGCGTTGCGCCGCTGCGCACTGCGCCACGTTTCCAGCACCAGCACGGCGGCGCCTTCGCCGAAAATCGTGCCGTTGCGGTTCTTGTCGAAGGGACGGCACACGTCCGGCGTGATGGTGCGCAGGATCGAAAGCCCGGCCAGCGACGACAGGCCCAGGCCGTCGTGTCCGCCCGCTATGGCGACTTCGCAGCGGCCCAGTCGTAGCCAGTCGCAGGCCAGGCCAACCGCGTTGCCGCCACTGCTGCACGCATTGGAGAGCGTCACGCGCGGGCCTTCGCTGCCCAGGCGTCCCGCCGTGTAATCGGCGGCATGCTCCAGCGTGAACTGGCGAAACAGCTCGTCGTCCACCGCCTCGCCGGACAGCGCCAGGTCGCAGACCGCCTCCCACGACGCCGCGCCGCCGAAGTTCGTGGAAAACACCAGGCCCGCGCCGCGCAGGTCGGCGTCGCTCAAATGGGCGTCGGCCACCGCCTCATGCGTGGCGGCGAACGCGAACTGCGAGGCCTCGTCGCAATCGCCTTCCTCGCCGTATTGCGACCAGTCGAGATTTTTCACCTCGCCGCCGGTGGGATTGCGCAGCCCTGCAGCGTCGAGCTTGGTTAATGGGGCAATGCCGCTCTGCCCGGCAATCAGAGCGCGCCAGAAACTCGGCACGTCGTTGCCCAGCGGACACACGCAGCCCAGCCCCGTGATGACAATGCGTTCCATGTCGAAAAGTCCGTCCAAAAGTTTTGACTCGCCGCCTCAGGCGAAGTCGCGGAAAGCGCATATTCCAAACCGACCATCGCCATTTTTGGCATAATGACCCAAGTGACTGTTTCAGGAGACCATTCGATGACTGTCAAATTTATTCCGCGGCGCCTGGCGCCGCTCATCGTTTTACCGCTGCTCGCCGCTCTGCCGGCGCAGGCGCAACCGGCGCAACCGGCGCCGCAGCCGTCGCTGCCCACCACCGCCACGCCGCTGTCGTTCGAGGAAATCTTCGCCGGCGTCAATCCGGCGCCGCTCACGCTGAAGACTGCCGACCTCAAAGGCGAATGGCGCCTTGTGACGATCAGAACCCGGCCCGAACTCGAAGGCGCCGCGCCCGCGCCGTCCATGCGCCCCTTCGAGCGCGAATCGCAACGCCTGGCGCGTCTGCGCGAAGCGCTGGGCGCCGCGCCGGGCCAGTTCATCACGCAGGGCCAGACCGTCGGCGCCGGTGGCGAGCTGTTCCTCGTCGCCTACCGCATGAAGTTCAGCGAGGCCGATTTCGACAAGGCGATTGACGCCGAATTTGAAAAGAAGCCACCCGGAGCGATCCTGCCCCCCGCCGAGTTCGGCGTGTTTCTGGAATCCTACGCGCGCGAGCGGCCCTTGGAGCTGTCGCTCATCAACGTGAAGCTACTCGGCGAGATCAGCGGCGTGCACGCCTTCAACGCCGACACGCAGGCCGCCGCGCTGCGCGCCCTGGTGCAGCAACTCACCGCCGAGGAAGCTGCCAACGCGCCGAAGCCGCCCGCCAATACGTCATCGCCGGGCGCCACGCCCAAGCCGCCCACGAACCCCACTCCCACGGCGCCGGCCAACCAGACTTCGTCCAAGCCGCCGGCGCCCGCAGCGGACGCGGCGGCGCGTAACACGGCTTCGTTAAACAATTTGAAGCAACTGGGGATCGCGTTGCGCGCTTACACGGAGGAGCACGATGGGCTGTTGCCGCCGATGGGCACTCCGGCGCAGGCGAAAACCGCGCTGGCGCCCCTCGCCGGCAGTGCGCCCGTCTGGACGCGCGCCGACACCAGCGAGGCCTATCGCCCGAACCCGATGCTGTCGGGCCGCAAGACCGCCCACATCTCCAATCCCGACGAGTTCGTGGCATTCTACGAGATGAACCCGGCGCCCGACGGCACGCGCGGCGTAGTGTTCCTGAGCGGCACCGTGCGGCGTTTGACCCAGGCCGAGTGGCCTCGCTATAAAAAAGCGTCGAAATTGCCGTAGGCTTTTCCGGCGCATTTTTCGTAGGCACCAATTCGAGGCTCGTAGTCGCGTCGTGAGACGCGAAAAAGCGCATCTCACGACGCGACGCCCAACCTTCAAGAGCCGTAGGTTACGCGCAGGTTTCCGCCAGGTAATTTTTTGCATTTTGTGCGCTGCGATGCTTTCAGGCGGCGCGGCGTCTTGGCATAATGAGAATTGGCCTTAGACGCCAAAATTTCTTTTTGTGAGGCCACCCATGAAGCAAAGACGCATTCGTGCCGTCGTCAAAGCCACCGCCCACAAGCTCGGTGCCCGCCGCGCCGAAAAGAAAAAGGCGCACGACCCGGCGGAAGGCGCGAGTTACAAGGAGTTTCTGGAGCAAGCCGAGGTTTGCCGCGAACAAGCACACGACGCGGCGCGCCTCAAACGATACAAAGCGGCGTGCGGACTCTTTTCCACCGCCATCGCGCTGTGCCACCGGGCCATTGCGATTGGCGGCGAAGCCTGCATCGAAGCCAAAGACGTTCTGCACCAGATGCAGATGGAGATGGCGACCTACGTGGAGCTGGCACGCAGCATGGAACGCCCGCTGATGGCGCCGATGCTGCGCGCGGAAATCGCCGACTCCCTCGAACCGCAGTTGTAATTTCGACACAGCGAACTCGCCATTCGCTGCCTCCTGACACAACGGGCCGGAGCAATTTGCTCCGGTCCGTTGTGTTTTGAGTTCATGGCCTGGCCGTGCCATTCGCCGGCGCGGGCGGCGCAGCTTTTGGCGGAGCGAGCTGCCATTTGCCGTCGAAGAAGCCGCAGGCCAGGGCATGGTTGGTCTGGTCGGTGAGATCGAAGTGGTCGGTCTGCGCGCCCGCCTCGATGCTGCCGTCGAACACGATGTAATCGGGTAGCAGGTCGAACTTGTGGTTGGCCGGCAGGTGGTCGCCCCAGAACAGGCCCGACTGCACCACGACGAGGCGCCGCGCGTCGAAGGGCGACGCATAACAAAATTGCAGGCCGATCTCCTTCGGCTTCTCGACTTTCACCGTTTCTTTGCCCAGGCGATAGCCGTCGGGCAGCAGCTCCAGCGGCAGGGCCTCAGCGATTTCCGCCAGGATTGAATTGCTGGCGCGCGTGCCGAAGAGGATCAGGTTGAAATTCTTGCGGTCGTCGGCGGTGACGTCCTTATCGGCTTTGAGGCGCGGATAGCCGTCGGCGTAAACGCTCCACTCGCGCGCGAAGCGCAGCGCCCAGGTGCGGTCCGCAAGCGTGGCGCTCTTGTCGGCGGCTTCCGGCAGAGGCGGCGCGCCGGGCTTCTCTTGCAGCGTGCCGTAAACCAGCAAAAACGGATCGCGGTAAGCGTTCTTGATCGGCCCGCAGCGGCGCGGCGATTTCACGCCGGGGAAATCGTTCTCCGCTTTCCCCTTCTCCCCCTCTGCGGCGGGCCAGGCAATCGGCTGCCCGATGGCGAATTGGCGCGCGTCGGCGGCGCCGTTGACGGTCAACGTCACCGCCTGGCCGTTTTTCAAGAGCGCGGCGGGCGGCTCCAACACAAAGCGCGCCACGTTGCGCGTCGTGACCGCGATCTGGTTGCCGGGCTTGATCTCAGCTTCGAGATGCGCGCTCTGGGTGTAGTCCTCGAAGCCTTCGATCCTCGCCCAGTAGGCGCGATGGTTGCGCAAATCGCCGCTGGTGTAGACGACGCGCTTGGGCGCGCTCTGCCGCGTGACTTTCGCGGCCCATTCGATGGCTTGCACGTAGGTGTCGGCCTCGAAGTAGATGTAGTGGTCGCCGTCTTGGACTTCGCGATAGCGCACCGGATAGCCGAGCGTTTTTAAATCGTTGTAAAAGCGCCGCGACTGTTCGGGATCGTTGAGCGTGTCCTGCGCGCCGTGCTGCAAAAAAATCGGCAGGCTATACGCGTTGTCCGCCAGATGGCGCGGATCATTGGCGTCGTAGAGCAACTGCTTCCACCACGGCACGTTGGCGCGGTCAAGCTTGAACCACAGATAAAAATCGGTGCGCCCGCTCATCGCCGACAGCCCGGCCCACAGGTCGGGGCGGTGCAATCCGACGGCGTAAACGCCGTAGCCGCCCATCGAGGCGCCCATCAAAAACACGCGATTGGGATCAACGCTGTAGCGCGCCTTGACCGACTCGGTAACGATGACCGTATCGTCCTCGCCGACGCCGACGAAATCGGTGTTGCGCCGTCCGTAGGGCACGGCGAGGATGAAGCCGCGCTCGGTGAACAGGCTCCACGTCGCCTCGTCGGGCACCCACGGATTGACCTTCGAGATATACGGGCTGTAGCCGTGCAGGAACACGGCGAGGGGGTATTGGTTTTTCGGCGTGTAGCCTTTGGGCACATAGACCCAGTAGGGCTGCACCGAGCCGTCGCTGGCGGCGACGTAGGCGCGCTCGTGGACTTGCGACGGCGCGGGGAACACGGCGTCGCCCTGCGCCCCGGCCACGATCTCGGCGCGGCTCAGGGCCTCGTCCACCTGCTTCAGCATGTCTTCGGGAAACGTCGTAAGGCCATTCTCGACTTGATAAATCCACAGGCGCGCCTGTTCGAGCTTGAAGCGCAGCAGAGGATAGTTTTGCGGGTCGGCGGGCGCCTGCCCGGTGTTGATGCGGCGCGCCAGCGCGTTGTAGCGTTCGCGCAGCGTGGTCAGCGTGGGCACGGCCACCGTGGCGCCCGGCGCCAGCGGCGCGGTCTGCGCGCGCAGCGGCAACGCGCCAAAGAGCAGGGCAGCCACAAGCAAAAAGCGTTTCATGGGCAATCGGAAGGCGACGACCCGATGGCATGAAGTAAGGGGTAGCCCTGCAAAGAGCCGCTACGCGGCTCATCGCCCCCCATCCCCGACCCTTCTCCCCATCCGGGGAGAAGGGAGTCTGCCGCAGAGGCATCGCCACGTCTTAAACGGGTGGAAGCGTCTTGCGCTGGTCTCCTCGCCCCGGATGGGGAGAGGTCGGGTGAGGGGCAATGAGCCGCGTAGCGGCTCTTTGGCTTCCTTTACTTCATGCCATGGGGCGACGGCCTCGCTTTCATAAGACATTCTTTTATCGCAGCGCACTCAAAACGACCACACGTTGAGCGCGGCGGCCATCGCCAGCAGTTGCGCGGCCTGCGCCAGCATCACGAGGAGCGGCACCAGCGATGCGGCGGATGATTTTGCCGCGAGACGTTGTAGCGCAAAGCCGGCGCCCACCATCAGCGGCGGCACGAACAGCATCCAGATGCGCGCGCTCTCGGCCCACACGTTGGCGCCGAAGTTCACCAGCAAAATCACGCCGAGGGCCGGCAGCAGCAGGCCGTCGAGCTGCCCACGCGTTGATTCTTCGACATCGCGCCCGCGCAGCAGCGCCGCGAGCAAGAGCACGCAACACGGCAGGCCGAGAAAGTAAAAGAAATCCACCAGGTTGAACCACATCCAGAGCTGCCAGGGACGGTGGTAGTCAATCATCACTTTGGTCTGGAACTGGTGAGTGAGATGGTAAATCGTGACCCAGGGCACGCCGAGCGCGGCAAAGATCAGGATCATCGCCAGCACGCCGGCGGCCAGGGCACCGCACGAAGTCCACACGCGGCGCCACGGCACACTGCCCTGCCGGCCCTGCCAGAGGAAAAAGCCGCCCGCCATCAGGAGCGGCGCGAGCATGGCGAACGAAAACACCATACCGACGCCGGCCACGAGGCCGGCCAGCAGCACCAGCGCGATTTTGTTCTTGAGCAGGCCGTGCACGCACAGCGCCAGCGTCAGCGCGGCGCACAGCGCGGTCAGCATGTCGAGCGCGGGGCTGAGCAGCGCGAAGCTGGGCACCAGCGCAGTGAGCGCCGCCGCGTGCGCCGCGGCGGGCGGGCCGCACAGCGGGCGCGCCAGTGCGTAGGGAAAG
>JADMIO010932641.1_pt1 | contig 28702 bp, 24 predicted proteins | sample 8958161 | NCBI WGS metagenome assembly JADMIO01 (sample SAMN16585339, study PRJNA669376) | soil metagenome | isolation source: Crop rotation soil | place: USA: Cullars Rotation, Alabama | collected 2011 | reverse complement strand
CGCGACAACTTGTCCACGTGGAATTCTAAGCTTAGGATCCCAATGTGCTGGAAAGCCAAATATCCAGTTGCTCAAACAGCGGCTTCAGGGAGGCCTTATCGGAGAATTATTGGAGATACGAGGGCACGGCAAACAGGATCGTCGCGCTGGAGGCGAAGACCTGGTCGTGCTCGGGGTCCACATCTTTGATTTGATGAGATTGTTTGCCGGTGACCCTCGTTGGTGTTCGGCGAGCATATTGCAAAACGGACGGGAAATTACTTTGCAGGATGCCCACGCAGCGACCGAAAGCATAGGACCGGTTGTGGGAAACGACATCGTTTCGCAGTTTGCATTTGAAAATGGGGTTCATGGAAACTTCGTGAGTCGCACCCGAAATCAAAGCGCCGCCGGTCCCTGGGGTCTTGAGTTAATAGGCAGCAAAGGTTCGGTACGGATTCTCACCGAAATGGTTCCGCGAATTTACATCGACAAAGCGGGGGCCTGGAAACCAGAAGGTCAAAGCAGTGAATGGCTCTTGTGGGAAGAGGATCCGACTTCCAAATTCAATGCCTCGGAACGCAGCGCCGGCAGGGCGAACGAGCGGGTGGTTAATGACTGGCTCGCAGCCATTCCTGAAAATCGTGAACCTGTCTGCAGTGGTGATTCGGCAACCAGAGCATATGAAATGGCAATGGCCGTTTTTTCAGCGGGCCTGACTCGCGAAAGAGTAAGTTTTCCCCTGAAACGTAGAGAACACCCTCTGAAATAAGACCGCGGCAATCATTCCCGAGGATTCAGAAGGTAAAAGTACAAAGAAGTACAGAGACATTATTTCCCGTCTGAAAGCTCCCGAATTTTGAGATTCCGAAACCAGACTTCTTTTCCATGTTCCTGGAGCAGGATGTGGCCTTTTAGACGCTCCCCGAATCCACGAACGTTTTTGAATTTGCTTTGAGCTACAGCCCGTTTCACGGCCTCACTGCTGCAGGAATAATCCAAAACTTTCACGCCATTCAGCCAGTGTTCCACGCGATTGCCTTTCACAACGATACGTGAACGATTGATTTGTCCGGCGGGTTTGGTTGGCGGCAGGATCTCGGGTTTGAGTACATCGTAAAAGGACGCAGTTGAGTGTTTTCCAAAAGTCTTGCTGTTAGGTTCGTGTTCTTCATCGAGCATTTGGTATTCATGACCTAGGGGTTCGTTGCGGCTGTCGACAACAAAGTATTTCAATCCACTGTTGCCCTCCGGAGCCACTTTCCATTCCCATTCCAGCTCGAACTGGTCAAATTCTCCGTCGCTCAGAATATCACCGCCCCCTTTGCCAACGCCATGAAACCAGCTTTCCTGTATGTCCCATCCTTTCTCGGGAAAGGTCTGTTTTTTAAAGCTGTGCCAACCATGTGTCGTTTTGCCGTCAAAAAGCAGCTTCCAACCACCCGCTTTTTCCTCCTCTGTGAGCTGATTTGCCGTCTCGGCGAACCCGGGGAAGATTGGGAGGAGCAAAGCGGAAACGGCCAGGGCTCGAATAGCGGCTAAGGGCATGTGCATGTGTCAATTGAAAGAGTCAAAGTGGTAATTGGCAACAAAATAAGTTTCAAGTGTTTGACTTCCGGTCAGGGGTAACGAATCGTGGAGGACAAGTGAAAGCGCCAAAGAACGTCCTGAAAAACTCGCCTCCCGATCTCCGTGTCCTGCCGCCTTTGGAGGACAATGAGGAGGACAAATGGCTGGCATCGCTGGAATCTGTTCTGGAATTTGCCTTGAAAGGACAAGGACCAGAGAAGGCCTCACGTTTTCTAAAGAGTTTGACCAAACGTTTGAGAGAGCAGGGGATCGAAGCTTCGCGGGTCGTCAGCACGCCCTACATCAATACCATCACGCCAGACAGACAAGCCCCTTTTCCTGGTGATTGGGAGATGGAACGCCGTATCAAGAGTTATGTTCGCTGGAATGCGATGGCGATGGTCGTCAACGCTAACCGCGAGCATAGCGGGCTGGGTGGTCACATCTCGACCTACGCCTCAGCAGCTACGCTATATGAGGTTGCGTTCAATCATTTTTTGCGCGCTCGAACCCCGGATTTCGCAGGGGACCTGGTCTATTTTCAAGGTCACGCCACTCCGGGAATTTATGCCCGGGCATTCCTGGAAGGAAGGATCAATGAACAACACCTGCACAAGTTTCGACAGGAACTTGCAAAAGGGGGTGGACTTTCCTCCTACCCACATCCTTACCTGATGCCGGACTTTTGGCAATTTCCGACAGTTTCGATGGGCCTTGGGCCGCTCCTTTCCATTTATCAGGCACGCTTTAATCGTTACCTGCAAGCACGGGATTTTTTGAAGGGCCCTGAATCCAAGGTTTGGGCATTTATCGGCGACGGCGAAACTGATGAGCCTGAGACACTCGGTTCTCTCACGCTGGCGTCCCGGGAAAACCTCGACAACCTGATTTGGGTCATCAATTGCAACCTCCAGCGGCTTGACGGGCCCGTCCGCGGTAATGGAAAAATCATTCAGGAACTGGAGGCGCTTTTTCAAGGAGCCGGCTGGAACGTCATCAAGCTCATCTGGGGTTCCGATTGGGACAAGCTGCTGGAAGCGGACAAAAGCGGACTTTTGCTCAAGCGCATGGAGGAGGCTGTGGATGGTGATTACCAAAAATATTCTGTCGAACCAGGCAGCTATACGCGCAGACATTTTTTTGGAAAATACCCCGAATTATTGGGTTTAGTGAATCATTTAACCGACGAGCAAATCCACAAATTGCTGCGCGGTGGACATGACAGCCGGAAGGTTTATGCCGCTTACAAAGCTGCAGTGGAACACACCGGTCAGCCGACAGTGATCCTGGCCAAGACCGTCAAGGGCTATGGCCTCGGTGAAGCCGGTGAGGGACGCAACGTCACGCATCAGCAAAAGAAACTGAACGAAAAAGAGCTGCGCGAGTTTCGGGAGCGATTTGGCATTCCGATCAGTGATGAAGAGATTGCTCAAACCCCTTTCTTCCGGCCACTGCCCTCGAGCCGTGAGACACGGTACCTTCTGGAACGACGCAAGCAACTGGGTGGCTTTCTTCCACGGCGCGTGGTCGAAGCGAAACCCTTGGAAATTCCCGGCCCTGAGCTCTTTGGCGAACTTTTGAAAGGCTCGGGCAAATTCGAGGTATCAACCACCATGGGATTTGTGAGATTGCTAAGCCTGCTAACGCGAGACAAGAACATTGGCAGGCAGGTTGTTCCGATTATTCCCGATGAAGCCCGTACGTTTGGGCTGGACGCACTTTTTCGAGAGATCGGGATCTACTCCCCCAAGGGCCAGCTTTATGAACCTGTGGACAAAAAGTCGTTGCTTTACTACAACGAAACCAAGGACGGCCAAATACTCGAAGAGGGCATTACCGAAGCGGGATCGATGGCAACCTTTATTGCCGCGGGTACATCGTATGCCACGCACGCACGGTACATGATTCCCTTTTACATTTATTACTCAATGTTCGGCTTCCAACGAATTGGGGATCTGATGTGGCTGGGAGGGGATATCAAAGCGAAAGGTTTTTTGCTGGGTGCGACCGCTGGCCGAACCACTCTGAATGGGGAAGGGTTGCAGCACCAGGACGGCCACAGTCTGGTGCTTTCCAGCACCATTCCCAATCTCCTTACGTATGATCCCGCCTTTACTTACGAGTTGGCCACAATCATCTCGGACGGCCTGAGGCGGATGTACATCGACGGTGAAGATGTTTGCTACTACCTAAGTCTCTATAACGAAAATTATCCAATGCCCCCAATGCCGCCCGGAGTACAAGAAGGCATTCTTAAAGGGCTATACCGATTCAAAGCAGGGCCTGAAACCAAAAAACATAAAGCTCACCTTTTCGGGAGCGGCCCTATTCTTCGCGAGGCGTTGCGAGCGCAACAGATTCTGGCCGACAAGTTCGATGTCTCAGCCGATGTTTGGAGCGCGACCAGTTATAAGTTGCTGCGCAGTGACGCGCAGCGCTGCGAGCGATGGAATATGCTCCATCCAGCTGAACGTCAGAAAAAGTCGTTTGTGGAAACCCTGCTGGAGAAGGAAACAGGTGTCTTTGTCGCTGTATCGGACAATATAAAATTGGCCCCGGATCAGATCGCGCCATGGGTTCCGGGCGGGTTAACGAGTCTTGGTACCGACGGCTTTGGTCGAAGTGATACACGGGAACGATTGCGTCGCTTTTTTGAAGTCGATGCTGAGTTGACGGTTATTGCAACTCTGTGGGCTTTGGCCAAAGCAGGTAAGGTGGAACGGAGCATGGTTCAGAAGGCAATTAAGGAACTGGCAGTCGATCCGGAGAAGGTATATCCAGAGATGGTGTGAAGGCTGGGATTAATCCTGTTGGCGGGCGAATTCGAGGCGTCTGTATTGATGCTCTGCCTATTGTTTTCCGGGAACTTCGCGCGGAATCACGGCGTCCGGTAAATTTTTGGCTTCGGGTTTTGGCGGCGGGCGCAATTATCGTGACTTTCGCCAGCCTCACTTCGACCACGCAAGTGGACACTTCCAGGCTAGGGCCTGCGCTTTTCTACGTGTTGCACCGCACATTATTTTTCGGTTTCTGGATCGTGGCACCACTGATGACCGCGGATTGTATCAGCCAGGAAAAACGTGAAGGGACGCTTGGATTGCTTTTCTTAACTCCTTTGACAGTTCTGGATGTAATTGTCGGGAAAAGTGCCATTCACATTCTCCGGGCATGCACACTGTTTTTGGCCGCGACACCGGTTCTGGTATTGCCGCTGGTTTTGGGCGGGGTTTCATGGCGAATGGTATTGGCCGCTGTGGAACAGGAGGGGGTAGCCCTCTTGTTGGGTATTGCTGCCGGCATTCATGCCTCAACAAAGGGTGGAACCACGATCCAGGTCATGGTCAGGGCAGAGGCGTACGCCGTATTCCTTGTAATACTTTCGGTACTGGGAAACTTCCTTCTCAATTACATATTTCAAAACATCCGCATGAGTTTTGCATCTTCGATGGCGCTTAGCCTGCTCTTAAATCTAACCATCTTCGGAGTTGTGCTGGCCGAGAGCGTCCGGTTGTTACATAAGACGTGGCACGAAGAATCGTCGGGGTCCGGGCAACCATCCTGGGTTAAAATATTTTCGGGATCGGATTTCTGGCGTGAAATGTTTCGATGGGACACCAGCCGCACACTGGATCGTAACCCGATGGCCTGGTTGCAGGAATACTCCTGGACGGCTCGATTGACCAAGTGGGGGTGGTTCATTCTGTTTTTGCTCGCTGATTTGGTAGTAATGACCGACTGGGAAAGCCGAAGTTTTTTGAAATGGCTGCCCGTCCTTACCGGCGGCCTGGCTCTTGGGGTTGCATTTAGTGCGGCCGGCAGTTTCCGCCGTGAAAGGCAGACTGGCCTACTGGAAATCCTTTTGGTGACGCCGATTTCCGCGCGGAAGGTCATTGCTGGAAGGTTATGGGGTCTGTTCAGTCACTATGTTCCGGCATTGCTCGCGCTTTTGGTTTACTGGCAGGGAATGTGGCTTCTGAACGCAAATGCGAGCCGGTCGGGGCTGTTCGCGTTGTTGTTCCCCAACCCGCTCGCATTTGGTGCCTTGATGATTCTTGGCCTGTACCTCTCCCTGACTCGCCTGAACTTTTTTCTCGGGTGGCTCGTGACCTGGATCGTGGCTTTTATCATCCCGAGTTTCGCGACGATTGCTCTGGGGCAGTTTTTCAACAGGGAACCTCCGATGCTGCTTCCTTCGTTTCTTTACGTCGTGCTTGGCGTTGTTGTCTGGTTTTTGTTGGAAGCCAATGTGCGAACACGCGCTTTTGTGCGCCCGAGTTGTTAACTGGACTACGGGAATACGGGACCAAAGGACACGAAGGGTCCCCTGGTCCCCGTTGGGCTGTAGTCCCTGGATGCGAGTCCCTTGGCTCTAGTCTTTCCCGCGGCGCAGATCCACCCGGCGGATTTTGCCACTTATTGTCTTTGGCAACTCATCCACGAACTCGATTTCGCGTGGATACTTGTATGGCGCAGTGACGCGTTTGCAATGGTCCTGAAGCTCGCGGCACAATCCTTCGCCTCTCACGTGGTCCTTTCGCAAAACCACAAACGCTTTGACAATCATCCCACGCTCGCTGTCAGGTTTGCCCACCACTGCTGCCTCGACAACTGCCGGATGTTCGATGAGCGCACTTTCCACTTCGAAAGGTCCGATGCGATATCCTGAGCTTTTGATCACATCATCACCCCGGCCAACGAACCAGAAGAAGCCCGCGTCATCGCGCCAGGCACGATCTCCTGTTAAATACCAATCACCTTGAAACCTCGCTGCGTTCTCCTGCGGGTTGCGCCAATATTCCTGGAACAGTCCAAGCGGCCGTTCAGGTTTAATGCGAACAGCTATTTCGCCTTCGTCACCTGGCGTCACCTCCTGCAATTCGTCGTCCAGCAAAGAAATAATAAAGCCCGGGGCCGGTTTGCCCATCGACCCAGGACGAATGTCATCGGCATGTGCCCGAAAGTTTCCGATCAAAAGCACGGATTCGGTTTGCCCATAACCATCGTAAATGCTCAGGCCTGTTGCAGCTTTCCAGGCATGGAAAACCTCGGGATTGAGAGGTTCGCCGGCGCTCACACAATGGCGCAGGTGTGGAAATCGGTATTTGGACAAATCTTCGCGGACAATTGCTCGCAGAGCGGTCGGCGGTGCGCACCAGGTTGTGATCGGGTATTGGGCAAGAGTTCGCAATGCGCTTGCCGCATCAAACTTGCCCCGGGAGTCTGACGCAAAAACACACGCGCCCATTTGCCAGGGACCAAAAAGGCAAGACCATGCAGCCTTGGCCCAGCCGGTATCTGTTATGCACCAGTGCACGTCAGAAGGTCGAAGGTCCAGCCATAACTCCCCTGTGATACGATGTCCCAAACCATAACTGGCTTGTGTATGCAGAACCATCTTCGGTTGGCCGGTGGTTCCGCTGGTGAAGTAAATGAGGCCAGGGTCGTTGCTGAGTGTAAGCTCCGGGTCAAAGCCGGGGTTCGCGTTACAAATGCCTCTGTCAAACTCTATCCAACCACTTCGACTCCCGCCGCTACAAATCTTCTTCGATATCTCCAGCGAGTCAGCTTTTTCAGCTCCCTCCAAGTCGGTCAGAATTGCGGCTGCGCCTGACATTTGAATCCGATATTGGATGTCGTGGGTTGTTAATAGTGGCGTGCCAGGAATGGGCACCACACCCACGCGAATCAAACCGAGCATCGCGATCCACCATTCGGGCACTCTTCGAGTTATCACCAATACACGATCGCCTTTCGTGAGTCCGACTTCATGATGAAAAAAGCTGGAGGCGCGGCAAACCTTGTCATGGAGCTCTCGGAAGGTGAGTTTGCGTTCTGGTGCGCCGTCCTCGCTGACACACCAGAGCGCGAGACTATCGGGTCGTTGTTTCGCCCATTGCTCCACTACATCTCGAGCGAAATTGAAATACGTTGGAACCGAGATCGGCATGCGCCAGAATAGCATCCCGGGCCAAAGCGGCAACCGTCAGTAACACGTTGCGCTTGCGTGTAGGCTGATTCATTTCCATTGCGCCGCTGAACGCGGCGCTACTCGTCGCAGGGCGACGAGTTCTACCAGGTAGCAGTTGTCGCGCTGCGACAACTCGCCCGCGTATCAGCGGGCGCTCTGCTCGCCCGTTCACTCTTGTACCTAAGCCTCCACCCCAGTGCAATTACAGCCGCGCTGTGGGAATGTTTAGAAAGGATTGGAATATGAGAACGTACGAAATTGTGGAACAAATATTAGGATTAGGCCTGGACCCAAAGGAACTGAGCTTCGTTCAAATGTCGCTCAGAGGCATCCTCGTCTTTGTGATTGCATTAACCACGGTACGAGTAGCAAATAAGCGGTTTTTATCCAAAATGACCGCTTTCGATGCCATTCTTGGCTTTATTATGGCATCGATGCTGTCCCGCGCAATCAATGGCTCTGCCGCATTTTTTCCAACGCTTGGCACAGGATTTGTACTGGTCGGAGTACATGCCGTAATTGCCAAGCTGGCGTTCCATTCAGAACGGTTTGGAAAGTTAGTAAAAGGAAATGCGCAAACGATTATCAGCGAAGGGAAAACAGACCGAAAAATCATGGCGCAAGCAAAGATTTCAGAGAAAGATCTTCTCGAGGAAGCACGCTTGAACGGACAGGTGATGAACTTGGACGATATTCAGTTGGCGACACTGGAAAGGAATGGAGAGGTGAGTATCGTGCCAAAGGAAAGGGAATAGTGTGGCGGCTGTGTCGCCCCCGAGAACCCCGCTAGTCTAGCTTGGGCTCAATACTGAGTCATGCCTCAGCAGTTCAGTTTTCAGGAGCGCAAAATCCTCCTTAATCTTTTGCGCAAGATCTTCTCTGTAGAACCGAACTGCCGGATGGTACGTGGCAAGATATGTTCGTTGGTCGTGCGAAATAATTCGACCGCGAGCTTCATCGACACTGTTCAAGCTAAGCATGGCTTTCACCGCAGTATTGCCCAACAGCAGGATGAGTTTGGGATCGACCAGGCGGATTTGTTCGAACAGATAGAGCGAGGTGCATGTTTGGATTTCGTCCCTTTTGGGAGTGCGGTTCGAGGGCGGCCTGCATTTTACGATGTTGGTAATAAAGAAATCCTCCCGCTGAATTCCGGTCCCCTCCAAAACATGATCCAGGTATCGGCCTGCATTTCCTACGAACGGACGGCCTGCTAAATCTTCCTGTTTTCCTGGCGCTTCGCCGATTACCATGAATTTTGCCTGTTTTTTTCCTTCACCCGGCACGGCCAGGGTGCGCGATTGATGGAGAGGGCATTTGACGCAAAGCCGGATGCGTTTGGCCAGTTCATCGATTTTTCTGCTTGCGAGTTTCTGTGTCGGCTTTCCTTCCCCCTTCGTCGGATTAGCGAGGTGTGGACGCAGTTTCCGAACAGGCAAAGAGCGTAACTTAGGCATAGGCCAGACCCCCCTTTTTTACGGCATACGGCGAAGCATCAGGGTATTGTTCCCTCACGATCTCCTGAAAGGCCGCCGCAGCGCGCGGTGCGTAGTCGGCTTTGTTATTATTGAACACAACGTGCATTTCTGAAACGTTGTGAACCAGCCGGCTTGCGCGCTCCGCCAAATGTTCGAGTTCACTTCTTGAATAATCGTAGTTGAAACGTCCTGCGACAGTTCGTTCCCGGATATACCCGGCGGCGTTTCGGCCATGAGCCCGGATATATCCCAGGCTTGGAGAGGTAATCAAATCAATGCTCGGCAAAATCATAAAATGAGGATCATCAGGACCGTCCACCATGACGAATGTCACTCCGCGCCGCTGGAAAAAACGTCGTGTTTGGTCGAGGCGCTCGTCCGAAACCCAACTCCGATTCCTCAATTCAATCGCTACACGGTGGCCGGATAAAAAATCGAGCAGGAAATCCAATTCCTCGAGTTTGTGATCACGCGGTCCGAAACCAGGAGACAATTGAAGCAGAAGAGCGCCCATCTTGCCTGAGTCCTCCAGCGGGCTGATCCCCTTTAAAAATTGCGTCACCATCGCTTTCTCAAGCTTTGGGCTCAATTGCACCCGTCCGTGAGTTACTTCCGCGTTGCTGCGAAGCAACGGCGGCAGCATTTCAAGTTTTGTGCTGTGCCTGGACAGCAGCCGATGCAATTTTACATCGAACACAAAACCAGCAGGAGTTTGCTCCGACCAACTTCGTACCAACCGCGGTTCCGGGACCCGATAAAAGGTGGAATTAACCTCAACCAACCCAAAGTGCTCCGCATACCATCGCAGCCGTTGGGAAGCGGGCAGTTTCGATGGGTACCACGCCTTTACGAATCCGGGGTCAGTCCAACTCGCGGTGCCTGTCAAAATCGTCTCAGCCATGTGCACCAATCCTTGTAAAATATCTCCTGCATACCTTCCCGGCTGGCAAGTGGGTGCTTGCCGCATAGGCTCAGAATATGGCATGTCGAGGGATACGATTGACGCACCGGGTTTTGCCCAGGCGGTGGCAGGCTGCAAGCCTGCGTCAACTCCGAAAGGAGGTGTGCCATTCACCCGGAATGCACGGTAAGGTGATTTGGAGTTAGCAGATGCGTATGGTTGCTCCGTACTCGGCCAGGCACAACCTTTTCAAGGTTGAACATGCACTGTAGAACGCACCCAGGTAGTTCGTGCCTCGCAACCTGGGCTTCAAGGCACAATCCCGTCGGGATAGAGCGAACGTGCTTCCGCCAGGGAGGGTAATTCCACTGACGCTGCGACAGTTTCCTGCTCCCGGAGACGCCACACCCGTTTGAGTAGATAAAGGTGCGTTCGCAATAACGCGGACAGCAACAAACAAAAATTATGAAAAGCAAAGCAGCAAAAAAGCAACGCAATCGCTTGGCACTCTGGGCGGGTTATTAGGTCATCCGGTCACGGCAGTCCTGCGCAGGCTCGGCAGAGCGTGTATCAACTGCTCGCGTTCGTGACATTATGAAAGCAAAGGGCCTGAAGGTGTGCGACACTACGATTTCGATTCAGGTCAACGCAGGCCGCAACAAGGACGCAGAGCGTGGCAAGCCTGCGGAGTTGACAGCCGCTCAAATCAAGGAGCTTGTGAGCGCGGCACCGGACCCTTGCAACGGCTGACAAAGCATTAGCTAAATAAATAGCTCCTCCACGCTCCACCCTTAAAACCCGGTTGATTAGTTTCAACCGGTTTTTTGGTTCACTAATGTTTAATAAGAACGGACGCCAAGCCGTCTTCCGGTGAATACCCGGGCGGTGCTTGATGAATGCTCATGCTATGGGAAGAGGCGGCCAGCCAACGCCCTAACCCCGATGCTCCCTCTTGAACAGTGGTGCGCCTGAATTGCTCGCTGGTGAAAATTTCTAATGGTATAAGGTTACTGCCCACCTTCGCGAATCCGACGGAACGATAGGTCACGACGGGGCAAGGCGCGTAGTCTCGCACTCGGATATCACCGACGCTTTTAAGGTCAAAATTTGATGTCTTCATTTGACTCAGAAGCTCCGCTTTGGTTCGTCGCTGTCCGCTGGGGTCGGTTGAAATAAACTCGTCTGCCCAAACGCGCTGGTATACACCCATATCGTGATGCTGGTATGCATCCCGGAGCTGTAGGACCAAGCCGGTCAATTCGCGTGTGGTGTGGGCTGTCTGGACGTGCGCTTCCTTTCTTGTTGGCTGGCGGGTGGAGGTTGCGGTTTTCGATATGCCTTTGGAGAGAAAAATACTAGGTTCATTGGATTATGAACAAGGTGCTGTGCATTCTGCTTTTATTGGGTGCCATCGGTGCATTTGTGCTCTCGCAGCGTGAGAGCTACATGGTCCGCGACCATGACCGCCGCGGTTGGCCCGTCGGGGAGGAACAGATAGTTCATTTACAGACTTCGGACAGGTTTTTTTATATAGCAATCGGAGTGGCCTTTATGACTGGATTTCTTTATTCCCTGGCAAAGCTAAGAAAAGCGGACCTGCGAAGATTGAGGCAAGCGCATTAGTGTCTTCGCTCAAAAAAGGAGTGGAGGATGAGTTGCCTTTGGGGTTTAACACGTTTTCATGTGCAGGTCAGGGCAAAGTAGCTGTCCGGGTGTGGAGCGTGGCGTAACGGGATGTGTCAGTTGCTAAAGGTGCTAAAGAACACCTCATTGGACCCTTTTGGCACTTATTGGTTCCCAATTCAGCAAGGTGTGGGTGAAAGTGCATTTCGCCTTATTTTACGGGATTTTACGAACGTTTCGAAGTGGTGGGTTGGCTGGGACTCGAGCCCAGGACCAACCCCGAAAAGTTTCGGGGCTGCTCTAGCGACTGGATTGCTCAGCGCGTTGGCGGATCAGGAAGAGAGCCAATTTGGGATTTTTCTTTCGTTTGAGTTCACGTTCGAGCGAACGTGCTTCCGCCAGCGAGGGGACTTCCACTGACGCTGCGACTGTTAGTTCAGCGCCTAAGCGTTTGGTCGTGTAGGTGTGGCCCCGAAGATGTTCTGCTAAGCGACGTTCCATGTCCGTGGTCGATCCGATATAAGACCGTCCCGAGGCACTTTGAAGAATGTAAACCCAAGGCATAAGCTGGTGGGTTGGCTGGGACTCGAACCCAGGACCAACCCCGAAAAGTTTCGGGGCTGCTCTAGCGACTGGATTGCTCAGCGCGTTGGCGGATCAGGAAGAGAGCCAATTTGGGATTTTTCTTTCGTTTGAGTTCACGTTCGAGCGAACGTGCTTCCGCCAGCGAGGGGACTTCCACTGACGCTGCGACTGTTAGTTCAGCGCCTAAGCGTTTGGTCGTGTAGGTGTGGCCCCGAAGATGTTCTGCTAAGCGACGTTCCATGTCCGTGGTCGATCCGATATAAGACCGTCCCGAGGCACTTTGAAGAATGTAAACCCAAGGCATAAGCTGGTGGGTTGGCTGGGACTCGAACCCAGGACCAACGGCTTAAAAGGCCGCTGCTCTACCGACTGAGCTACCAACCCACAAATTCACTAATTTACCGAACCAGAGACCAACCCCGAAAGCTTTCGGGGCTGCTCTACCGACTGAGCTACCAACCCACAAATTCACTAATTTACCGAACCCGGAGACCAACCCCGAAAGCTTTCGGGGCTGCTCTACCGACTGAGCTACCAACCCAAGAAATCGCGGAAGCTAAACGAGGTCATGTTTGCATGCAAGCGATTTCAAAGCCCATTTCACTGCATTTTGGACCTGATAGCGCCTGACAAGGCAAACACCTGTCCAACTCCGACTTGCGTTTTGTTATTTCTTCTCTGGCACTATCTGCTATATTTAGCCCAATGCTAGCCTGAAAAGTTCAGGCAGGGCCACTCGGTTCTTGTCATTATGAAAAAGGCCATCGTGGTAAAGCTGGCAACCGTTATAACCGTCGTATTCGCCTTTTCTTACCGGAATGGGGTAGCGGCGAACAATCCCGCAGGTGTGCCGGGTCAAAACGCAGCTCCGACTACGCCCCGGGAGGTCTACAATGCCGGCACTCGAGAATTTCAGGCGGGTAAATTGCGCGAGGCCGAAGCTCTTTTTGAAATCGCGCTGGGGAGTCAGAAGGAGTCTTTCCAAACTCCCGCTTTGTACAACCTGGGCCATGTCCGTTTCACGCAGGGAACCGAAGAGCTGAAGAAGGGGCCTTCTGCAAAAGCCACAATCAGCCGCAGCGAAGCAGCCTCCGAAGGAGGCGAGGCCGAGTTACGGGCCATGGATGATGCACTTGCAAGTAATGACCTGGACAAAATGGTTGCGGCTTATTTACATGGACGGGGGCAGCGCCGCGAAATCAAAGCGGCGCGGACTGCAGTGCTGGAGGCTCTCAAGGCTCATCAGGCCACCCTGGCAAAATGGGAGAGAGCAAGCGCAGATTTTAAAAGCGCGCTGGAACTCACCCCCAGTGAAACCGATGCCCGATTCAATGCCGATATAGTGGATCGCCGCATCGCACGGTTGGTGGATAGTCTGCGCCAGATCCAACAGAGCATGAAAAAATGTTCCGGCATGTGCGACAAGCTCGGCGCAAAACTTAAACAACTTAAGGGACGTATTCCCGGCTCACAAATTCCTGGTGGCGCAGGGGACGATGATGAAGAAGACGAAGCTCCGCTGGGGCCGTTAAAAGATCACAAAGAAACCGCGTCGAAAGATGGCAAAGAAATGTTGCTGACACCGGAGCAGGCTGGTTGGCTTCTTGAAGGTTTCAAACTTGATAGTGAACGGCGGCTGCCGATGGGCCAGGAAAAACCAGGCCAGCCTAAGACCCGCTCGCAAAAACCCTGGTAAAGTAGAGCAGGCGTCTCGCCTGTCCTTTTTCCGTTTCCACGCGCACCGTCCGAACATTTTAATACGAATTCTGTATGAGTTGGAGCAGGAGTAAGAGTCAGAGTATGAAAGTGGGAGTAAGCTTTCTTTAGCATTATAAATATTTGTGCGATTACCCCCACAGTTCGTGCTCTGGTTGGCCGCTCTCTGCATTTCTTGTTTTCATTTGGACACTCAGGCTCAGGAGAATCCCAGCAACGCCCCGCCGCAGGATCCGTTGATCACGCTGATGCTTGCTCAGCCGCGGATCGAGATTGGCTTGCCGGTAACTGCAGTTGCGTGGTTCGACCCTCCGGTGGTTCGTCCGGGCCAAATTTCCTTTTATCGAGTTACGTTCAACGCGCTGGAGGAGTCGATTGATTGGCCAAATGAGTTTCGCGGACCGGAGAAACTCCATTTGCGTCCAGGAGCCCGGGGTCAAATTCTTCAGCCGACAGGAATTGCTACTGAGCCGCGCACCACTTTTAGTTACCGAGCATCTCCGTCTGAACCCGGTGAAGTAACGGTGCCCTCCTTTACCGTTCAGGTGTATGGCAAATCGATCACAGTTCCCTCGGCGCAGTTGAAAGTAGCAGGTCCAGGCGAACCTGCATCAGCTCCCCCGGCTCAGTTGGTCCTTGACCTGGCGAGCACGAATCTGTTTGTCGGTCAACCTGCTAGTGTTCGCATTATGTTGCCGGGCTCGACAATGAGTCCATTTCAAGGGCTTTCACAAATACACTTGACTGGTGACGGGTTTATCATGGACCAGGGTGCAGCGCATCAACGAATGGAAGGGACTGTGCGGAACGGCGTTAACGTGATGAATTTTGTGCATGAAACGATGCTGATACCTGTCACATCCGGAACATTGAATGTTTTCGCTCAGGGATTCACTATTGGCAGTCGTTTACCAAATCCGCCCCCTAACATTAATGCCCCCAGTAGCACCCCGCCGATACCACAATTTGTATTGATCGAGTCGCAACCGATCGAGTTAAGCGTACAACCGCTTCCAAAAGAGGGTGAATTGCCAGGGTTTACTGGAGCTATTGGGAAATTCACGATGGGGCAACCGAAGCTGGCGACTAATGTGGTGAGGGTTGGCGAGCCGGTCAAACTCAGCGTTACAGTACAGGCCAGTAGTTTTTCGCGGCTGGTCGCGCCACCAGCTCCCCGAGTTGAGGGCTGGCAAATCTTGTCAGCGAGTTCAGCTGGTGAACCGGCGCAAATGCTTCAGGCACGTGGGGCTGCCGTTCTGGAGTACACCTTGATACCAATGCACGAACAATTGAGTAGCACGCCTCCTATTCCATTCAGTTGCTTCGAACCGAATGCGGCTGGTTATAAAGATCTCACCATACCCTCCATTCCCGTCACCGTCGTTCCTGGAACGGTTCCTGCCGATCTGGCGCCCATTTTACAGGCTGAAACCAATCCTCAAGAACCTGAAGAACTGCTCACGCTCAGTGCTTTGGCAACTGCTCCCGGGCGAGGTGCTGGCATGTTAGAACCATTTCAAAGCCAACGAAGTTTCAGGTTGTTGCAGATGGCCCCTATTGCCGCATTATTGGGTGTCTGGGCCTGGGAACGTCGACGCCGGTATCTGGAGGCCCATCCGGAGATCCTGGTACGCCGTCGAGCCAGACGTGCTTTGGCGCGAGAAAAACGCGCCCTTCGACGAGCAGTTCGGCATTCGGATGCCGCCACGTTTGCCACTGCAGCTGTGCGCGCGCTGCGGATCGGTTCGGCGCCCCACTTTCCCGCTGCTCCCGATGCGCTGGTTGCCCGCGATATTCTCCAACTTCTCGGCGAAAATGCCGAAGCACAGGCCGATTCGGAAAGCGCAACTACTGTGCGGCGTCTGTTTGCTGCCACCGATGAATCAAAATTTTCTGATACACCCACAAAAGCGCTGGACCTGCTGGGATTACAACCAGGATTAGAGCAGGTACTCGAGAACCTGGAAGCAAAGTTGAATTAAACTCCTGCTCACGAACCATGCGCAAATCTCGACACAAAATGCCGCGCCTCCCGAGGCGGATAGAGCCTGATTTTTGGGCAGGATTGTTGAACGCGAGGCAGTTAATTGTTTCTGCGTTTACAATTCTGTTGGCCTGCCTAAACCCGGTTTATGGATCGGGTGCTGACAGGGCGTTTGTTGCCGGTTCGCAGGCGTATCAGCGAGCAGATTTCGAAGGAGCGGTCGAGGCGTTCCGACAGTCTGCCACGATGCATCCTGCTTCAGGGACTTATCAAAACCTTGGTTTAGCAGAATGGCACAATAACCACGTTGGACCGGCAATTCTTGCATGGGAGCAGGCCCTTTGGCTGGATCCTTTCAATAAATCGGTCCGCAATAATTTACGCTTTGCTCGCAAAGCGGCTCAGGTTGATGCGCCGGATTTATCATGGCACGAGGTTATTTCTGGATGGTTACCTGTGAACTGGTGGAGTTGGATTATATCTTCGAGCCTGTGGCTTGCAGTTGGGGCAGTCGTTCTGCCAATGGTGCTACGCCGTCCCAAAGCTTCCTGGCACCAGGCTCTCGCAGCGTTTGGGTTGATGCTGTTTTTGCTCAGTCTCCCTGCGCAATTTGGGGTTCAAAGTCGCGCGCACATCGGTTTCATTCTGGAAAAAGCAACTCCACTTCGATTAACACCGACCGATGAAGCTCAGATGATTACCCAATTATCTCCCGGCGAATCGGTTCGCTCTGTCCGCACACGCGGGGATTTCACTTTAATTCGGACGAGTCGCGCTACGGGTTGGATTCGGCAAAAGCAAGTGGGGTGGTTAAGCAGATAAATGACGAATGAATCAATGGCCAATGACGAATTAGATCCGAATTTCAAAGTGCCAACAATCAGTTGCTTTGAACTCATCCTTATCTCCTCATTGATCCGTTGTCATTTTTGCCACTTGGCCGTCAACGAGTTCGATGACCCTTGGAGCGCGAGCTGCGAGCGCGGGGTCATGGGTTGCCATCACCAGAGTCGTTTGCTTTTCGCTGCTCAGGTTGCAGAGCAGTTCGATGATTTCCTGACCGGTATGGGAATCCAGGTTGCCTGTGGGTTCATCGGCCAGGAGAATGTCAGGTTCGTTGATCAGAGCCCTGGCAATCGCAACGCGTTGTTGTTCTCCCCCGGAAAGTTCGTAAGGCTTATGCTCCATGCGCTCTTTGAGCCCAACCCGTTCCAGCAGGTGACGTCCTTTCGCCTCCGCCTCTGGTGCGGGAGTTCGGGCCATGCGCGCGGGCAAGCAAACATTTTCCAGTGCGTCCAATTCGGGCATCAAGTAGTAGGCCTGAAAGATGAATGCGACTTCTTCGTTGCGCAAACGTGCCAACTCACTCGATGACAAGCGAGCCAGGTTCCTTCCCGCCAGCCAGATCTCGCCACGGTTCGGGGTATCCAGCCCGCCAAGCAAATGCAGGAGGGTGCTTTTCCCGGCGCCGGAAGCGCCCCGCAACGCAAGGAATTCACCACGTTGCAGCTCAACGTCAACCCCGCGTAACACGTCCAGGGACCGTTTCCCAAGTAAATAGGTCTTGTGCACCGATTTTGCCGCAAGCAAAGGTTCATTCATACCTCAAAGCCTCCACTGGTTTCAGCCGGCCGGCTCGCCAGGCAGGGATAACACCACCAAGAATGCATACCAACCATGCACTGCCGCAAATCAGTAGGATATCGCGCGGAATTATCAAAGCAGGGAGGTCAGTAAACATGTAAATGGATGGCGGGAATAGAGAGAACCCTGTCAGCTTGTTCATCAGATGAAGAAACTCATTCCGATAGGCTAAAGCGAGGATCCCCAGGCCGTACCCTGCCAGGTCTCCGATTGCTCCCACCAGGGCACCCTGACTCAGAAAAATAAGACTCACCTGCAAATCAGTTGCCCCAATAGCTTTCAGCATCCCGATTTCCCTGGTTTTTTGCACAACAAAAGTGATGAGCGCACTCAAAATACACAGGGCCGCGACGATCATGATGAAGAACAACAAATAAAACATGACATTTTTTTCAACCACCAGTGCGTTCAGAATATTCGAGTTCTCTTGCATCCAGGTCATGATTCGAAAATTGGGCCCGAGCGTCTGTTTTAGCTGTTTTGCTACGGCTGGCGCGGAATAAGGATCGCGAAGCATTACCATCAGGCCGTGGACACTGTTCGAGAGATCGTAGAGATCCTGCGCATCGCGCAACGAACTCACAACGAAGGACAGATTGTATTCATAATAACCCACATCAAAAATCCCACGGATTTCGTATTCTGGAGGCGCTGGAACCCGGACATGTTCCTTCCCCTGACTTTCGCGCCACTTTTTGAGATCGCGCGGAGAGAAAATAAGCAAACGGTCTCCCACGGTCAGATCCATGCTTTCAGCGAAACCCGCTCCGATGATCAATCCTTGATCGCTGACGTCAAATTTACCGGCCACGATGTTCGTCGGAAGAATGCTGATATTGGTTTCCAGATCCGGTTGAATTCCACGAATCCACGGTGCAGCAACCTTGGATTGGCCGCTGACAGGCTGGGTCTCGACCAGGACTTGGCCGATAACGTAGGGGGCCACAGCGCGAACATTGCGATTAGAACCCACGACTCCAACGATCCGGTCATAATCGCTAATGGTTCCCTGATTTTCTACAATTCGCAGGTGCGGGTTAAATCCAAGAATCTTGTCGCGCAATTGATTGTCAAAGCCGCTCATGACACTGATCACAATAATGAGCACGGCGACACCCAGAGTGACTCCCAGGACGGAAATCAAAGTGATCACCGATACAAAGGTTCTTTTGGGCCGCAGATACCGAAAGGCAAGCAGCAGTTCGAAAGGCAGCCTCGACATTTGCGTGACACTAAAGGGCACCGGAGAACGTGTCAACTGAAGGAGAATTATGTTCGCGTGATATTTTCGCCTTTAGACTGCCGAAACAGATCGTTACATTCCGTCGCATGGAAATGTTTCATCGGATTTTGAAAACAGCGGTGGATGGCAGTGCTTCGGATATCCACCTGAAAATTGGAACGCCCGTGGTTTTTCGCATCCACCGCCAGTTGGTGGCGATTGAATGCCCTTTTCCAACTGAGGAATGGATGAATAAGGTTGTCGATCAAATCGTGCCGCATCATCTTAAGAAAGGGATTGATGAAGAACGGGAAGCGGATTTTTCCTATTTTGTCCCTGGCATCGGGCGGTTTCGGACGAACCTTTTCCAACAGCGCGGCCAATGGTGCCTGGCGATGCGGCACGTGAAAACGCACGTGCCGAGCTTCGATGAATTGGGATTGCTTCCCCAAGTCAAAAAAATAGCCGAATCCCCCCGAGGAATTGTTTTGTTGGCAGGTTCGACCGGATGCGGAAAATCGACCACCCTGGCCGCGATGATCGAACACATCAATGCCAACTTCAAAAAGCACATTATCACCATGGAAGATCCGATCGAATATGTATTTGAGGATAACCAGTGTGTGGTGGAGCAAAGGGAGGTAGGCTTGGATACTCTTTCGTTTCATCACGCTCTGAAACATGTTCTGCGCCAGGACCCGGATATCATCATGATTGGGGAAATGCGGGATTCAGTAAGCTTTACTGCTGCGATGAGTGCTGCGGACACCGGCCACCTTGTGCTTTCGACGCTGCATACCACGAACGCAGGTCAATCCGTCAACCGCATCCTGGACTTTTTCAAAGCGGAAGAACGCGAGCAGATTCGGCGTCAATTGGCTGGCACATTGCAAGCGGTGGTTTGTCAGCGAATGGTGAACACCATTGCCGGCGGCATGACTCCGGCGCTGGAGATCATGATCAATACAGCAACTGTCAAAAAGTTGATCGAGGAAAATCGTCTCGATAAGCTCCCCGCAGCCATTGAAACCGGCAATGACGACGGAATGGTAAACTTCAACCAGGCGCTGTTTCAATTGGTTAAAGGAGGCAAAGTCAGCGAACAAGAGGCGTTGAGCAAAGCGTCAAACGCTCAAGCGCTTGAAATGAATTTCAAAGGCATCTTCCTGGATGAGGGAAGACGGATATTGTCCTGAAGAGCTGAGCGACTTTTACGAAGCAAGTTCTTTACGCGGCGCCACATAGAACTCGCCGCGATCGAGGTGTTTCACAATCATTTCAGCAGTGCGCTCGATGGCGCCCTGGTTTTCACGGACGATTGCCTGTGCATTCCTGCCCAATTGCTGACGTCTTGGTTCGTCCTCAAGCAGTTCGCCGATTATTTTTTCCAGCTCCGAAGCATCCTGCGCCTGCATCGCCCCGTCTCGAACCAGAAAACGACGCACCACTTCGGCAAAGTTTTGCATATTAGGACCAAAGACCATGCTCTTGCCCAGCGCACCGGGTTCTATTGGGTTTTGTCCGCCTTCAGCAGTGAGGCTTTTGCCAACGAAAATCACGGATGCACACTCGTAAAAGTGCTTTAATTCGCCTGTTGTGTTTACCAGGAGACAATCGATTTCGCCCTCACGATATTGGACATCGGCGCCAATTTCAGTGCGGTAAACAAATTCGACACCCAGTTTGCGTAACTCGCGGCCCACCTCACGGCTGCGTTCGAAATGACGAGGAACAAGGATGAGGAATAAATCAGGAAACCGAGCTCGTAATCTCAAGAACTGCTCCGCCAGGATGGTATCTTCTCCTTTATGAGTGCTGCCGCCGACCAAGATCCTGGCATTTTTTTTGACCCCTAGTTGCGCCAGCAGCGCCGAGACATTGACTCGTCTTTTCTCATCCAGAGGCGCTGCATCAAATTTCAAGCTGCCGACCAGATGCAGTGCTTCCTGCCGGCAACCCAAGGTCTTCAACTTCTCGGCATCTTGTTCATCCTGGACTCCCACTGCGATAAAAGAGGCAAACAGCTTGCGAAATAGAAAACCGAACCGTTTGTATCCGCGATAAGAGCTATCGGACAATCGTGCATTCACCAGGAATACCGGCATTTGCATGTCTTGCGCTCGCCAAAGAAAATTGGGCCAAATCTCCGCCTCGATCAGGACGATCGCTTCAGGCCGAATTGCTGCAAGGGCGCGGGTTACCCAGCGGCGAGTATCGATCGGATAATAAATCTTGCTAACGTGGGTAGGCAGCTTTTTCTGCAATTCACCCATCCCTGTGCTGGTCGTGGTGGACACCACAATTTTTAAGTTGGGCATCCTGATTTCCAACGCGGCGATGAGCTGGGTGCAAACATTGACTTCACCTACAGACACCGCGTGCATCCATAGCACGTGACGATTGGTGATAGCTTGTCTCAGCTTGGAATCGTATCGTCCGAAACGATTGATGAAACCAGGCATCCAATTGCCTCTGCGCCGCATACGTACGAAGTAATAGGGCCACGCAAAGGCAAGGCATATCGTGAAGAGAATGTTATAAAGGATCCGCACCCGAACCGCCTTAAATTATCTCTGAACTACAGTGATCAACTCTGAGCTACTGTGACAGGCTTATCCTTAATTAACAACATCAATATTCAATGGGATGCGGCAACAACTGGCCAGCATGCCTTTAATGTAAAACGCCGAGTTCCCAAAGAGACGCAAAAAATCCACGCTCGGTTACATGTTTTCACCAAACAATTGGGAGTTTCAACTACTAGAGGTTTGACCGTTACACAATCACATACCCGGTGCTAACAGACACCAATGCGGATATTTGGTTCAGATATCCGCATTGGGTCGGCGCCAGACCAGCCTGTGTCTACACCTGCACCAGTTCAGGGCTGAACTCATCGGCATACTGTTCGTCCAGGCAGGCCAGTGCGCTTTCGATTTTCTCATCGAATAAAGCAGGGAAAACCAGCAAGGGATAGCACGTCACCAGGGCCAGTTCAGCTGCATCATTGGCAGCCCGACGGATGTGGCGATTGGCCCCCCGATTCGGCACTTGATTCAAACGTTCGAGGAGGAGCTCTTGTTTCAGACGATCAAACCTCGCCTCCCGCGTGGCCCAAAACGAAGGACTGCTAACAGGAATGACGTTGAACGCGGTTTCAGGTCCGAATGTTGTCGCCACTTTGGTTTTGTTCGTTTTCATAGTTTTATTTCGGTTGGTCGGGTTGTTCCGGGACGTTCAGGAAACAAAAAAAACCCGCGATTGACTGGCAATCGCGGGTTTTGGAAAATTATATGTTAACGGTTAGAAAACCCCTCCCACGACGCCAAACCAGGGATGCTGCCAAACGGACATCAGTCCCTTGGCGCGCTGGTCGCACAGACAAATAGTAAACGTCGTAATCATTTTCTAACGGCCTTTATTTAACTCCATCTCCAAAGAGTTGTCAACCTGTTCAGGCACTATTTTCAAACGATTTGTTTTTTGCCTTCGCCCTGGTTCTTCGTAATGCTGTGTCATGCCGCCAGCAGTGACCGTGGTTTTGGCTTTAATTATCGTTTTGCTATTTGCCGGAGCCAGCTTTTTTTTTGCACTGGCCGAAACATCGATTTTTTCCCTCAGCAAATGGCAAGTGCGCCAATTGGCGCAACGAGAGGTTCGGCGAGGAGGAACTGTCGTCCGGCTTTTGGGCGAGCCGCAGGACCTGCTTGCTACCATGGTCTTGGGAAATACCTTCGCCACATCAGGCATGCTGGCGGTGGCTTTGTGGATGGCCTTGCGCGGTCATTGGCCTCTGGTTCTGACACTGGCGGGCTTGTTATTACTGAGTCTGATTGGTTGTGAAGTGCTGCCTAAAACGATGGCAGTGCGCAAGCCCGAGCAATGGGCCCTCCGCGTAGCGCGGCCACTGCTCCTTTTGCAAACCCTATCGACTCCGTTGCGGAGAATTGCACAGCGTATCAACGCTGCCTTGCTGAAGGCCCTTATTCCCAAATCTCTTGTTCCCCAAACATCTTTAACCGACGCTGACTATCAGGAGTTGATAGAACTCGGATTTCAGCAGGGAACATTGGCACGCTCGGAAAGAGATATCATCCTGCAAATCATCAACCTCGATCGGCGTACGGCAAAAGACGTAATGAAGCCGCGTTCTCAAATGGCAGCTATTTCCGATGACCTTCCCATTGAAGATATGATTGCCGCCGCTCGGAAGTATAAGCATCGACGGTTGCCGATTTATGACGCCACCCCGGACAATATTGTGGGAATTCTTAACACTCGCGCCTTGCTGCTCGACCCCTCCATTGATTTGGCTGATGCGATCGATTTGCCCTCTTTTGTGCCTGAAACAATGAACTTGTTGCAATTGCTCAAGAGCTTGCAACGTCAGCGGCGGGGCCTTGCGGTTGTCCTCGACGAATTTGGCGGCACTGCGGGTATTGTCACGCTCGAAGACATTCTTGAAGAAGTTATAGGAAAAATTCGGAGCGAGTTTGAACCGGAAAGTTTTATCATGGACCGATTGGGCCCAGGCAAATGGCGCGTGAGCGGCAGCCTGCGCCTGGACGATTTCCGCCGTGAGTATCCAACTTTGGGGGAATCAGCGGAAGTGGAGACGATGGGCGGGTTATTGGTGAACCTGTTGGAAGTCGTTCCTGGTCCGGGTGAATCGGTATTGTATCGTGGATTGAAATTAACTGCCAAGGTGACCGATGAGCGCCGCGTTCGCGAATTGGATGTGGAGGTGCTCAAATGAAAGATTCCACCGGAACGATGCAGTTGGAATCGTGCTGTAATGCTGAGACAGGCGCGCAACCTGGCGGCCAGCCATTTCGCGCGTTGAATAATCAGCGTGAACCCTGCGCGCCGGGTGCTCAGCGGCTGCATCGTTCCACGTTAAACCTAAACAACGGCGACGCCGTTGAACGTGGAATTTTCCTCGCCTCCTTCATTGGACCCTGAATGAGCGAAAATGTTCCAGTCTGGCTGCTGTTTGGGTTATGCCTGGCACTCTCGTTTTTACTTTCGGGGATGGAAGCTGGGGTGTTTGCGCTAAGCCGATTACGGGTACGTCAGCAAATGCGGGCGGGCCGTGTTTCGGCAAAAATGCTCCATCAGTTCCTCGAACATCCAGAAAACTTTTTGTGGACGATCCTTGTAGGTAACACGGTCGCAAATTTCATCATTTTCGGCTGGCTTATCAGTGTGCTCCAACACGTGCTCGACGGTCGTTGGTTTTTGTTCGTACTCGTATTCAGCGTTTGCGTATTTCTGTTTTATACATTCTTTGATCTGCTTCCAAAGATGTTGTTTCGCACATTTCCTACGCGGTTATGCATGTTGCTGGCGCGGCCTTTCCGTTTGATACATTTGTTGCTCCGGCCGCTCGTAAGCGTGGTTGAAAAGGCTTCGGGAATGTTATTGCGCTGGCGTGGCGGCAAGGTATTCACTGGCCATCTCTTCGGTAATCGGGAGGAGTTGCGTTTGGTTTTGCAGGAATCGGCCCAGGCCTTTACGTCGGAAGAACGGGCTATGATCAATCGTGTGCTTGACTTACAGAGCCTAACAGTCCGCCAGGCGATCAGGCCTTTGGAGCAGGCGGTCTCGGTCAACGCGCAGACGCCGTTGGGTGATGCGTTCGCGCTTGCGCGGGAGCGCTCCGTCAACTGGTTGCCAGTTTGGGACTCCCGTGACGGTAAACAACGGATCATCGGTCTACTCAGCATCAACACCCTGCTTTTTCAGGACGAACTGGACCAGTATCGGCCCGTATCCGGTTATATCAAACCGGCCCTTTTTCTCGAGGAAGACTTGCGGTTGGAAATTGCATTGCGCCGCATGCAGCGTAGCGGCCACAGGCTGGCAATCGTTCTGGGCAGAGGTGGACGGGAGGCAGGGCTTCTGAGTTTGCAGGACGTACTCAAGATTATCTTTGGAGAGGTCAGATTGTAAATGGACTGGGATACTACCATTTCCATTCTCCTCAGAGTGCTTGCGGTCATCCTGCTCGTCTTTCTCAACGGCTTCTTTGTCGCAACCGAGTTTGCTTTGGTGAAAATCCGGGATACCGAATTGACTCCACTGATTCAGCAGGGTCACCGGCGAGCCGGGGTTGCTAAATTGATTTTGGATCGGCTGGATTCCTTTTTGAGCGCCGCCCAACTCGGCATCACACTGGCCAGCCTTGCATTGGGATGGATTGGTGAACCGGTTTTTACCGCTATTTTGCATCCGTTCTTTGCCTGGCTCCGCGTCCCGAATGAGCTGCGGCATACTATCTCGGTCGTCATCGGTTTCACGGCGATTACTTTCCTCCACATTAGCGCAGGAGAGCAGGCGCCCAAATTAATGGCTATCAAGAAGCCGTTGCCGACCACGCTTTGGGTGGCCTATCCGATGCTCTGGTTTTACAAGATCTCTTATCCATTAGTTTGGGTGCTAAACTGGTCCTCACAATGGTTACTGAGCCTGGTCGGATTGGAAACCAGGGGCGAGTTGGAACGGGGACATTCAGAAGAAGAGTTGCGCCTGGTTTTTTCCGGCGCTCAGACAAGGCCTGGGACCGGTTCCTTGGGCCGCGACATTATTCTCAACGCGCTCGATTTAAGGCAGCGCGTCGTCAGAGAAGTCATGCGCCCACGCAAGGAAATCGTGGCGCTAGATACCGAAGCCAGCATTAGTGAGTGCCTCCAAATCGCCGATAAGACCCGGTATTCGCGGTTTCCTTTGTGCCGAGGTGGCGATCTCGATCAAACCATTGGGGTGGTGCATATCAAAGATTTGTATGCCATGCGGCTGAAAGCACGGACGGGCGCTGATCTGGTTCCCGTGGCGCGCAAACTGGTCTATGTCCCGGAAACAGCGCGCCTGGAAAAGCTCCTCCACCTGTTTCTGGAAAGAAGACTTCATCTGGCCATTGTGGTGGATGAATACGCTGGAACCATGGGCCTGGCCACGCTCGAAAACATTCTTGAGGAATTAGTAGGTCAAATTCAAGACGAGTTTGACCAGGAAAAGGCGTTGCTGTCACGCACGGGAGAAAACACGTGGGAGGCTGATGGAGCTTTGCCTTTGCACGATTTGGAGGAATTGATTGGTGAACCATTGCGGGAAGAAGGGGTCACTACAGTGAGCGGCTGGGTTACCCATCGTCTGGGTGGATTTCCCAAAGTGGGTGACGTGCTGTCGGCGGGGCAGTATGAATTGAGCGTCGAAGATATGATCGATACGCGAGTTGGCCGGTTGCGCCTTTTCAAAAAGCCTGATTTGGTACCAAAGACACACTCATGAAGTCGGCGATAATGGAATTGGTGGTTTTTGTCTGCCAGGATTTCTCCTGATCACGTGTTCACTAAAGCAAATGCTGGTCTGGGATTAAGCCTGGTATTTGCGGTGTTTCTTTGGGGCGCAAGCAATACCGGCACGAAGTACATTGTCGCGAGGTGGCCACCGATTTGGACTGGCGGTTCCAGGTTCACGTCCGCCGGGTTGATACTGTTTCTCCTGCTGCGCTTCACAAAAATACTGGGACAGAGGCGTGCCGTTAGTTCTGTCATTCAGAGGCGGTTATGGTGGGCAGGGGGGTTAAGCCTGGCAGCATATGTTGTCGCATTCAATTGGGCGTTGCGATTCACATCGGCATCGCACGTAGCGTTATATCTTGGGTGTGCGCCGGTATGGGCATTGCTGTGGGAAGGATTGACTGTACGGGATCGAAATAACTTTAGGCGTTACGCTGCTGCCGTGCTTGCGTTAGCAGGGTTAGTGGTGCTTTTTCAACCTGCATTGAAACAGGGCAGTGGAGGCACCTGGATTGGCGAGTTGCTTGGGCTGAGCGCGAGTTTGTTGTGGACGGTTTATGGTCGTGAATGCCGGCGCCTGGCTCAGCATCTTTCCGCGGTGGAGATCAGCGCCCACACGATGTGGCGAGCAGGTTTGTTCCTGTTGTGCCTGGCGCTAGTCGAGCTGTACAAGGAGGATCTGACCTGGCGGCCGGAGGTCGTCTGGACGCAGGTGTATTGCATCCTGGGCGGCGGCGTCGTGACCTTCTGGATCTGGAACAATGCGTTGCAATATTTACCTGCAAGCCAGGTTTTATTGTTCAACAACCTGATTCCCTTAAGCACCATGAGTTGGTCGTGGGCTTGTCTTGGGGAGCCGGTGACCTCTACCTTCTGGTTCGCTATGCTCCTGGTGTTTGCAGGGGTACTCTTTGGTCAGATCAAGTCCAAACCGTCGCAAACAAATTAAAAAATTAGAGTGAAAGCCATCCGACTTGTGCAACCGGGGCATCCGTTGAAAATGGAAGAGATCCCGATTCCTCAACCAGGACCAGGTGACGTCCGAGTGCAGGTGAAAGCAGCGGGGATCTGCCACTCGGACGCACATTACCGTGCCGGACGGTCGCCCGTTCGGTCATTACCATTAACGTTAGGGCACGAGGTGGCAGGCATTGTGGATGCAATAGGCAGCGGGGTTTCCACTGTCGCCCGTGGCGATCGGGTTTGCGTCCATTACCTGGTTACTTGCGGAAAGTGCAAGCATTGTTGCCAGGGTAATGAACAGTTTTGCCGCTCCGGCGCTATGATGGGCAAACATCGCGAGGGCGGTTATGCTGAATTCGTCGTGATGCCGGCAGAAAACATTCTCCAGCTTCCGGTGGACATTTCATTCGCGCACGGCGCTATTTTGATGTGCTCGACGGCTACATCGCTTCACGCGCTGAGAAAATCGCGGTTCAAGAGTGGGGAGTCTGTGGCCGTTTTCGGCATCGGGGGCCTTGGCTCATCCGCTATTCAGTTGGCCCAAGCACTAGGTGCCAGCAAAGTTTTCGCCGTAGACATCCAACCCGCGAAGCTGGACCTGGCTCGCACATTCGGTGCGACACCCGTGAATGCCCGCCAGTCTGATCCCGTGAAGCAGATACTGCGCTTGACAGGCGGAGATGGCGTCAATGTGGCTTTGGAACTGATTGGCTTGCCCGTTACCATGGAGCAAGCAGTTCAATGTCTGGGAGTGCACGGCCGCGCTGCTCTGGCGGGTATTACCGAATCATCCTTCGAAGTGTTGCCGTACCAGCAGTTGATTAACAAAGAAGCCGAAGTTATCGGTGTTTCGGATCACCTGGCCAGCGAGTTGCCGGAACTGCTTGAATTCGTTCGGAAAAAGGCCGTGGATTTGACCTCTGTCGTGACCCGCCGTGTTCCGTTGGAAGCCGAAGCTGTAAATGCGGCCCTTGACAATTTAGCCTTGTTCGGACCGGACGTCCGGGCAGTTATCGAACCAGAATAGGCGCGCAAGTTTGCACCCCGCTCTCCCATCCGAATGGGAGAGGGCTGGGGTGAGACCTAAAGTCACTTTTCCATAATCTGAATTTTGTCAGCTTCGATAAAGAAAGCTTGGGATCTTAGTTTCTGCGCAGATTGTTCGCCCAGATTTGCGCTAAGCTCTGAGCCCGATGATGGCCTGACTCTCCCGCTAATAGTCACCATGTCGCCGACATTGAGGCTTTGCCCCTGTTGAGTAGGAATAGCATAGAAGGTTTGAGTTCCATCGCAGCTCAGAGCAATCAGATTCCCCGGTAGGACATTCTCTACTTTGCATTGCGATAATTGAACTTGCCGTCCCATTAGAGAAGATGGATTGGAGCTGCTTAGCATATCCGCTTGAGTGATTTTACCTGAATCAGAACCTGCGCCAGTGCCCTGGCCGCCCGCTGATTCGGCTGCGCCGGCCCCTTCATTCGGTCTGGCAGAGCTTTGCACGTTCTGCCCAATGATTACGTTTTGGGGATTGCCGACTTTATTGATATCAACGTCTTCGCGGCGAACTTGTGCCTGGATATTAGTTTGTTCAGTTCTGAAACTACTCCGCACAACGATCTGGCCGGCAGGTGTGGTTTGTTTCTCAACTACAGCCTCCTCACGTGTCACTGGGATGACAGTTTCTTGCTGTTCGAAGGGCTGACCAAAGGATTGCGCTTGAGCGCCTTGTGCCCCGGCTGGCAAACGTTCGATAACCACTTCCTCCCGCC
>JADMIO011583426.1_pt1 | contig 28705 bp, 14 predicted proteins | sample 8958161 | NCBI WGS metagenome assembly JADMIO01 (sample SAMN16585339, study PRJNA669376) | soil metagenome | isolation source: Crop rotation soil | place: USA: Cullars Rotation, Alabama | collected 2011 | reverse complement strand
CCGCGACTTCAAGTCACGTGAATTCCAAGCTTCGGATCCCACTGTGCTGGAAAGGGCCACGGCCGGTGTCGGGGTGTCGAAGCCGGCGCTAATGTTTAATCCACCAAAGAAAAGGAAAAAGACAGCCGCAATAATGACTAAAGCAAACCCAGCCGATGCCAACAACCACAGCAAGAGAGAAGGATGGCCGAATAAATCTTGACTTAGGTTGCGCAAACTTTGCATGGCAGTATTTGCTCTCTACGTTGCGTTTACCCTGTTACTTAATTTTACGAGTAAATTCCATAATTGCAATACCACCCCTGGCCATATTCGGAAAGGGGTGGTTAAAAAATCAGACGATCATTTAGAGGAGGTTTTATCTAACCTCAAGCCATTGATAGCGGCGGTACCGGCCTTGAGGGGCGCGATGAATGTTTTTGTTTTATCTCATTATACCGGCGCAGATTGTGGTCAATCCGGCTGTGATAGTAGCCTAATGTGTAGGCCAGAATGATCGCACTCAACCCCAGGATCAAGCCGATGGTCCAGGATGGGGTTAAGATCAAATTAATTTCAGGCCAGAACAAGCTCAAACTCCAGATAATCAGACCCAATCCAACCCGCTTCAGGCTGTTCAAATTCTTCATTATCTTATTCCCCCTTTCGACAAATTCTGTTACACTCAGGTGACTGGCACTTTTCCTAGCTAACCAAGTGCCAGTCACCTTAGCCTGAGTAGTAACCAAATTCTTTAAGCCGTAACTCGACGGATCAACCACTCAGCCCGGCCCAGCAGCACCAGACCCGCTAAAACCAGTGTCAAGATCAGGATGGTTACCTGTAAGCCGGTTGGATTGGCCAGAGGCTGCAAAGCAGGCACAGGAATGACCGGCCCATTCTGAACAGCAGGTTCACCGTAATGAATTAACCCCTTGCTGGTTGCGGCCTGGATCACCCCCTGGTTGATGGTCAGTTTCTCAACAACTTCTTCAGTTTCACCGAGTTTAACCCATTCATTGCCCTTATCATTACTCTCATAAACACCGCCGCCGGCCAACTGGCTGCCCAAACTATAAGCGGTGGCAACCACCACCCGCTGCGGATTTTGCTCGTCTACGGTTAAAGCGGTTACGCGCAGCGCGACACCGGGGGCCATATCCAGTCCGGCGTTGACCGCCTCCCAGCTTTGACCGCCGTCGGTGGAGCGGTAAACCCCGCTGGAGGGAGTCCCCGCATAGACAGTCTGCGGATCATAAGCCGTTACAGCCAAGCTCACTGCCGCTTCAGGCAGGGTTTCCAGCTTGTCCCAGGCCGCCCCGGAATTGACATACAAGCCTTGATTGGTCAGGGCATAAACCCGGCTGTCGGAACCGACGACCAGCCCTTTTACCTGGGCGTTGTACAAGGAAACATCGCCCACCAGAGTGTAGCCATGGCCATCCGAGCCAACATCGAAGCGATAGACACCCTGCCCGGCTGTGCCAACATAGAGAGCTTCCGGCTGGTGCGGATCGGTCGCCAGGGCGGTTACCGCCGGGATCAGACCGTCTGGGTTGGACGGGAGACTCAGGTAAAACTTGCGCCAGGTTTGGCCGCCGTCATCGCTGCGCCACAGGTTACTGGTCGAGGCAACAGGTCCACCCGCCGAGCCGGCAAAGAGAACTTGCTCGTTGGCGGGATGCACGGCCAGGTCGTTCACGGGCACGCCGGGGCCGGCGCTCACTACCTGCCAGGTGAGGCCGTTATCATCACTGCGATAGATCCCGGAAGAGGTGGAGTCGCTGTGCACGTCAGCATAGAGGGTTTGGCCCTCAGTGGCCGTAGTCACCGCCTGTACCGACGCATCTGACAGGTCGGCCATGGCCATACCCTGAGTTTCACCCGCTACCAGAGCAGCCGCAGTGCCTAAGGTTAAAATTACAGCAAACAGACCGATTCTTAATACCCAGTTCACAATTCGTTTCCGGTTCATCTTGGCTATCTCTTTCTGCAATTGGGATGTAGCCCGCCAGATTGAACAGGCTATCTTTCTCCTTATGCTAATTTATACGGCAAACTACAGAAATACTTCATTTTTTGTCAAATTTCATTCTTAAGTAATTATACCAGCCTTTGGTCTGGAAAACTGGTTACCGAGGCATTTGCTGACCGGCTGTTGAGGAACCTTAAACCGTCGCTATCCTGTCGCCTCCCTGATTTTGGTTATTACTCAGGTGACTGGCACTTTTCAAGGACCAGTCACCTGAGTAATATTTGTCAGGTTTACTTAGGGCCTATCCGAAAACCCAACTATTGGGACTGAAATGTAGTAGCCGCCCGCAGGGTAATACAGGCACAAGCCAAATGAAGCAAAGCCAGGTAATTGTCAACCTTCTTTTCCCAGCGGATCAGCAAGGCTCGAAAACGGTTCATCCAAGAATGACATCGTTCAACCACCCAGCGGCGGGCGCGGTAGCCGGGCACACTTTGTTTTTGCAGTTTTTCTTCGCCTCGAGTGCGAATATGAGCGGTGTAGCCCCACTGTTCCAACAATTGGCGGACCGGATCATAGTCATAACCTTTGTCCAAAGCCAGGTTTTGCGGCTGTTCCGGGGTGGGTTCCGGTCGAGCAATCGCCAACTGATACAGGGTCGCGCCCACCAGTTTCATATCGTGCCGATTGGCTCCCTCCACCGTGGCAGCCAGCGGCACCCCGCGTCCATCGGTCAGGATACTGCGTTTGACCCCTTGCTTACCTCGATCAGTGGGATTGCGTCCGGTCGTCTCTCCACCCAACGGCGCTTTCGTCATCGCTCCATCCAGAGCTTGCCACAGCCACTCAATGCCAACTTGGTCATCATACAGTTTCAAGCTTTCGTGCCAAAGCCGATGAAACAAACCGGCTTCTTGCCACAATTGAAAGTAGTCATGAGCCGTGCTGCCCGCGACCAAACTGCGAGGAATGGCTTTCCACTGACAGCCTGTGCGCAAGTGGTAGAAGATGCCATCCATCGCCTGGCGGGGGTCTATCCGAGGTCGTCCCCCTTGGGGTTTGGCTGGCTCGGGCGGCAATAACGGCACGATCAAAGCCCACAAGGCGTCGGGGATACACCACTGGGCGTCTATTTCTTTTTCAACGTTCATCTATTCTCTCTCCTGTTTCTCTGATTTTTGAGAAACAGAAGATTATACCTCAACCAGAGGTTTTCGGATAGGCCCTTAATGTACCAAATTTCCACTCAATTCGCATCAGCGCAAAGACTCATTTAAAATAATAAAAGAGACCGCCTTAAGGGCAGTCTCTTTTACATCAAATGACGGATGGTCTACAACAAATGTTATAGATTTATGCAATTATTACCCGATTACAACAAAACAAGCAGTTCAGGAGATGCAATGCCCCTTAAATGAGGTAATGCCAGCCAGATAAAGGACATTGTATCTGAACCGTTAAACTGAGACTGTTAAATCACGCAAAGCTTCATACAAGGATTTGAAGGTTTTGAGTTTTTGAAATTCACGACGGCCTTCATCAGTTTCAAAATTGGGGGTGCCATACATGGCTTTCCAGCCGGTATCAACCCGCATTAAGGTAAGCTGGCCACCATATTTCTGCGCGGCGGTAGTTTCGGCCTGGCGCATGAGCTGGCCGAGTTTGGGGGCTTTTTCACCCGCAGTTTGCAAATCAGAAGTGGTCCAGATATCGGGTTCTCGCGCCAGCAGCCAGACATCACGGGCAATATCGAACTGCATCCCCAACAGCCGGCCATTGGGTGAAACTAACCAACTGGCCCGCTCTTCAGACTCATGGATTTGCCATAACCCGGTTGTATCGTTGAATGAGGCTTCTACCAAGACGTTTCCATCCAAAAGATAGGATTGTCCTTCTTTCAGCTCAAGCTCTGCCATGATTGAATTTACCTCCATAAACTGAATTTGTTTTATAACTAGACCGCCAGGTGCGATGCACCTGAACAATAACTATTTTTGCTCATCACCTCTCTCCGGCTCGACTTGTTTCCAACTTAAGGCAATCTTAAAATGAGCTTCACCCAGCGACTTGGCAATCATGGCTCCAGCTTCAGCATCAATTTTGATGGCAAAATCTACTGAAGCAGCGCTGGGCCGCGTATCCAAACTTTGTAAAGTTTCAATCATACCATTAGCGCAGATACGCACCGTATTGAGAGCCTGGTCGTAGGCATCTTTGACACCCTCGTGTGAAACGTTAACAGGCGCGGTCGGGCGAGTAAAGCCAGCGCCTCCCTTGGAAGCAGAGGCCACTTCGATTTTTATAATGGCTCCGCTTTTTGTTTGAGTTTCGATATATTCAACCATGTGTTAGATTTTTCCTCCAGATTTTATGGATAAACTTCGGCTCTTAAAGACACAAAAGCCGAGGAGTCATCCTGCGGCTTTCGCTCATCTACTAAAATGGACCGGTATTACTGCTCGGGCACCACACTATCCGGTGACCTATCATTCTCTTCAGGGGCAATTTTTTGGACCAATTTATCAATCATCAGGTAAACTACCCGCTGGCGGAAGCCGGCAATAAAACCGATGACCATTTGCAGGATAACTGTAATTTCTGACATTACCCCTGTAGAGCTAAACGTGAGGAACCCCGCCGAAATAATCAGGTGGGTGACTGCTCCCAGAAAAAAGCCCATAATCGGCTGGACTAAATAGTACATAATATATTGGCGGTCAAAATTTTGCTTGAAAGCTACCCGCCAATAGAGGCTGTACAGAATACCAATGACCCCACCAATCCCGCCAGCCAGCGCCGAATACCAGGCTGTACTGGCGGCGGTTAACCCCCCACTCTCGCCAGCAAATTTTCGCACCAATTCGTTGATGTTTCCGGTCAAGACAATGCCGGTGACAAATAAAGCCAGCCAGACCAAAGCATACACGAGAACGAAAGTCCCCCAGGTATAGGACCAACGTTTACGGTTTTGCCGGCGCACCACCATGGCTTTAACCAGGGCTACCCGATAAAGCGCCTCGTCAAACTGGCGAATATCCTCAAGCACAATATCCTGAGCCTCCCTCAGGGTTTTTAGGGCAAAGGAGACATCATCATCATTATCGCTCAGTTCAGTAGCGACCACGTCAAATAAGCGCCCAATCTCCTGATCCAACGCCTCGCGCCGTTCTTTACCAATATAACGCTCAACTTTTTCACTCAGCAGTTCATTTCTTTCAACTCTGGCCGACTCAGCCACCTGGAGGCTGCCGCTGCCGTATTGATAATCTTGAGGTAAGAGATCTTCCGGTCTGATGGTAGCCGCCGCGGTAACCAAGCCGCCGAAAGATTCAATAACCGGCGGCGGTGGCGGTAGACTGACTGGTGCAGGCACAACCACCGGCGTCGACGGAGGAACGAAGACGGGAGGAACATAGGTTTGATTTACTGGCGGCGGCGCTGGCAGGGGTCTATCTATGGGCGGCTCAATAACCGGTACAGGAATGTTCTCTACGGGGGATACCTCCGGCATTGGTTCGAAGGCAGGCGGTGGGTTGCTTTCGGGCATCGAGACGGGCGGCGGAGTCTCAACCGGTGCGGATGGCAGATCAGCGGGGACTGGCGCGGGAGCAGGGTCCACGTTGGGTGAGGTTGATGAATCTACCTCCTCTCCGGCCAACCCGGAAAGATCATTATCATCTGCCGACCCGGCCAGATCATTTTCGACAGGAAAGGCAACAGGCGGCAGTGAAGAGACCGGCACCGACATTGTTAAATCTGTGGGGGGAGCCTCCATGGCGACAGGCAACCCCAATTCATCCACCTCAACCGCAGCCATACGGGTAGCGGCTAAGGCAGGTGGCGGCGCTTCCATGGCCACGGGTAAGCCTAGTTCATCCACCTGGCCAAAAGAAACAGGGTTAAGATCGTTGTCAGCTTCATTAACTGGCAGTGACTCGGAAGCTACAGAAACATTAACCACAGAATTGATTTGAGTATCTTGATTTTCGGCGGCCATATTATTTTCCTTAGCTTTGGGTTGATTAGGTGTTGTTACATCCGGGGTGCCAGACGCTGAAGCAGAGCGGGTTCTGGTAGCGGCTGATCCTCCAAATAGTACATCAATTCCTTGCCCTTTTTTTTCTGTCAACCCCAAGGTTTCTGGGCCTTTATCCTTCAGGCTAACCCGCTTTCTTGCCATTAGAATTACCTCCGCAAGTTTTTATATTCTTCCGAGGTTGGATAATCGCGCCTGCCATAGTACCCGCTCAAACAAGTAGGCGTATTTATTGTTAACATTTTTTCCATTATACCACAAATCAGTTTTGCCGTCACCTTAAATGCTTATGTTAAACATCCCCATTATACCACAAATAAATTTCGACGTCACTTTAAGACATTACTTTTAAAATAAAAAGTCACCTTCAAATAAGGTGACTTTTTAAGGATTAATCTTGAGCCAAAATTTTACGCTATGGTCTTACTTTCGGGAAGGAAGATTATAGAAGTACGGCTGAAAGGAGCAAGATAGATAAGGCGTTAATCGCCTGTTCTTAGAATTATTGCTGTTCAACAAGGGCAACATATTTTATCCGGGTTGGAGGATGAACCTTACCTGCCTTAAAAGGCATTGCCTCTGGCGTAATTACGAATTGTTTGTAGTAACAGCACTGTAGCGAGTTATTTCTCGCCGCAAATCCGAAACACCGACAGGCTTTTGCATATAGCCGTCACAACCCGCTGCCAGGCAGCGTTCTTTATCACCTTTCATGGCGTTAGCTGTCAGGGCAATTATCGGAATATGAGCCAGGCGAGGATTCTGTTTCATCTTGGCCGTTGTTTCCAAACCATCCATACCGGGAATATTTACATCCATCAGGATTAAATCGGGAACTCTTTCGGCGGCAATAACAAGGCTGTCCAACCCGGTTTCAGCTTCTAACATTTCATGGCCCATGGATTCAATTACGCGCCGGACGAATAGTTTATTTTCAAAATTATCTTCAACATATAAAATCAACATTTTGTCAATTTCTCCCTCTGAAAAGTAAGTGCCTAAGCTAACTGAGATTTGACGTGCGCAACAAGTTTATCCCGGTCTAATTTACCTTTTTGCCACATCGAAGAGACGTGATTGGAAACCAGAAGTTGCTTTTCAGCCTCTGACAATTCCTTGGCTGTGATTACAATAACTGGAATCGCATCCAATTTCTCATCTCTTTTCAGTTCTTCCAGAATTTGAAACCCACTCATATCTGGAATAATCAAATCTAATACCACCAAATGCGGCTTCTCTTCTCTGATAACTTTGATCGCTTCTCGACCGACTTGCACTTGCTTGATAATTAATGGCCGGCTCGTCTGCAAAATGCGGCTGATCAAACGGGCATCCATTGGGTTATCCTCAATTAAAACCACCTTTTTAACCTCCAATGTGGCCGCATTCTGCTCAGACAGCAAAACAGGTTCTTCTGATATGATTTCCTTAGTAGCTTCTCGCTCACGATGAGCGCGAACAGGCGTCGCCGTGTCCTCTTCAGTGCTCGATAAGGTATCTACAACATGCTCTACCAAATCCTTGGTGGAGAAAGATCCTTTGAGCCAGATAGAGGCTGTTTGCCCGGCCAAACGAGCTTCATCTTCGCTGGTTAAATCTTTGGCCGAGACTACGATGACTGGAATTTTGGCTGTGAGAGGGTCTTTTTTTAACTCTTCCAAGAGGGCAAAGCCATCCATCTCCGGCATGGTCAAATCGCTGACTACCAAATCGGGCATGCGATCTCTAATGATTTCCAGACCTTCAAGTGCACTGTTAGCTTCAAAGACACGATAGGGTTTTTTCGCTTGAAGCAGGCGGCGGATAAGGCGGCTGTCCATGGGGTTGTCATCGATCACTACAATGGTAGTCACTTGCTCGTCCAGGCGCTTTAAAGCTGCGCCCAACCCGTCAACCGGAGCTCCGGACGAGATGGCCGGATGGGAGAGGCGCACATCGAGCAGATTTTCCTCATCCATTATATATTTCTCAACAGGGAAGGTATGGCCCGAGCAGTTAATAACTACAATTTCATCCGATTTGATGATCCCCTGCTCAACTAATTTATCTAACCCGGCAAAGGCAACAGCCGTAGCTGGCTCAACCGAGATACCTTCAGTTTTAGCCAACAAACGCATTGCTGCAAAAGCTTCCTCATCTGTTACATCCGCCATGTGGCCTCCATAGGTCTGGTTGGCCTGATACAACAATTCATAAGCGAGACCTGGGTCGCCTGTTGCCAGCACCGTAATTCGAGTCTCGGGCACTACTGGATCCGCTTTGGCTCTTCCTGCCGCAAATGCTTGCACCATTGGGGAGCAGCCAGCAACCTGAATAATGCCAATTTTGGGGATTCGATCAATCAAACCCAGCTTGTAAAGCTCTTCAAAGCCTTTGAGTACACCCAACGGCCCTATACCTCCGCTAACGGCTTGAATGAACCAATCCGGTGCTTTCCAAAAACCATCTCGAGTTGGATTGCCTAACTGGCGGGCCAATTCTGCGGCAATTTCAAAAGCAATGGTTTTCATACTTTCTTTACCGGGAATAGCTTTGGCCCCTTTATCGAAATGGATTTTACGCCGCACCGCAAAGTCACCGGCTACTTTCTTAGCCTGATCATAAGTTCCGGTAACTTTAACTACTTCAGCTCCATACAGAGCTGCCTCGCGCATTTTGTCCGCCATCACCAGGCTGGTTAGGAAAATCCAGAGTTTTATATCGGCCCGGGCACAATAAGCGGCATAAGCTGCTGCGGCATTGCCGGTTGAGGCCAACACACACTCTTGAATGCCAGCCTCGCGCATGGCCGTTACCGCTACGGCTGCCTGTCTATCTTTGAAAGAGATTGTGGGTGATTGGCGTTCATCTTTAATAAAAATTGTGGGATGACCCAACCGCTTTTGCAGTTTGACCGCTCTAAGCAGCGGCGATTGCCCCTCACCCATACTAATAATCTGCTCTGGATCAACGATGGGCAACAGTTCAAGATAACGCCACAATGAGTTAACCCGGCCTTGTAACCCATTTTGCCAAATTTTCGCCACCTCTTTGTAATTATACTGGGCATCAAGCCAAACACCCCTACAGGTCGGGCAGTGATCCAACCCCGGATAAAATTCCATCTCATGGCCGCATTCTAAACACTTTACGCCAGCCAGATAAGATTTTAACGTTGCCATTCATATGCCTCGATGGATTTGATTTTCATCTAATGCTATATCTTATAGCAAATCGGCCAATCTGTGTAACTTTAAGCAATGGCTATCAATGGTATATTAAAGTAGAACTCGGAGCCAATACCTTCTTCACTTCTAACGTTAAGACTGCCCCCATGCAATTCGATCAATTGTCTACAAATTGCCAGGCCCAACCCTGTACCGCCGTACTTGCGGGTAGTGCCTGCATCTGCCTGCCGAAAACGTTCAAAAATTGTATTTAACTTGTCGGCTGGAATACCAATTCCCGTATCTACAACAGAGATTGTCATCATCTCTGGTTTATAAATATTGGGAGCGGCCTTGATAGTTATGGTACCTTCATGAGTAAATTTAGCTGCGTTGCTAACTAAATTTAACAAAATCTGGTTCAAGCGCAATTTATCGCCGTAGACCGAAGGTAACATCTCAGGTATATCTATAATAATTTGAACGGGTTTATCTTTTACCAACGAGTTAGAGGTCGCCAAAACAGCGCCTGTAATCTCTTTAATATTTACTGCCTCCCGGACCAGTTCCATTTTACCGGACTCGATTTTAGCCAGGTCCAAAATATCATTAATCAGGGCAAGTAAATGTTTGCCACTATTGTGGATAAGCTGAATATCATTAAGAGCCATATCGTTTAACTCACCATCTATACCTTGCAGCAAGACATCAGCAAAACCGATGATCGAGTTTAGTGGAGTCCGTAATTCGTGGCTCATACTGGTCAGAAATTCTGATTTCAGCCGGTCAATATCTTTCAATTGTACAATTGTTTTTTCCTGCTCCTTGGATAAGCGGGCATTTTCCAACGCCAGAGCAACTTGATTGGCTACCGCCTCAACGGCAGCAACCTCTTCCTCAGCCCAGTGGGGGGTTTCCTCTCGTTTGACACCCAAAACGCCGATCACTTCACCCCGCAGCAGAAGCGGTACCGCCAATTCTGATTGGGAGCTGTCACCGTTACCCGGATGAGTTTGCTTGACCAACTGCCTTTGTTGGGCTGCTTGCTTCATCGGCGAGAACCATGCCTGTGAGTCGGGGTTAACTTTGGCTTTAGCTCCAGCAACAAAACGATAACCGGATGTAGTAATTTCCTCATTAAACTGCTGCCAACTTTCACCGGTGAGACGGCGATTCAAGCGTTCAATCTGTTGTAGAGCCAGCTGCATTTCAGTCAGTAAACGAGCATTACTAATAGCAACCGCTATCTGGTTTGCAATGGATTGCAATAAAGCTATATCTTCCTGGCTAAACCGATTGATTTGCTCACTCTGCACATCCAAAACCCCTAATACCTGCTCACCTTTACGGAGAGGCACAGCTAATTCTGAGTTAGTATCCGGCAATAAAGGATTATGGACAAAATTTAGAACTTCATTAACATTATTACTGAGGAAATGCTCATTGATACTAACCACCGTACCAACGATACCTTGACCTGTTTGTAAGCGATGACCTTTTTGTTTAAGTTTTTGCCCAACCTCGCCATAACCGGCAGCCATCACCAAATCCTCACCATTTTCATCTAATAGATAGATGTGGGTATGGTAGAGCTTAAATTCGCTTTGCACCCGATTTACGACGTAATTCAATACCTCGTCCAAATCTAAAAGCGCGGTCAATTGGCGGCTTATTTCGGCGCTGGCTTCAAGAGCTTTGGTCCGAGACTCCACCCGCTCTTCCAAACCATCAATCAATTCGCGCAATTGGCCGGTCATACTGTTGAAAGCCTGGGCTAAGTCTGCAAGCTCGCCTGATTGCTCTGCTGGCGCGGTTAATTTTAGATTACCCCCAGCAATTTGTCGAGCTATTTGAGCCAGGTTAGCCAGCGGAGTGGCGATACTTCGGGTTACCAACAACCCGACTATTACAGCCAACAATATAGCAGTTAGAGAGGCAGCGATATTGATCTTTAAGGCTGTGTAGGCCGAACTAAGCGCCTCAGCCTGATCTTGTTCGGCCAAAAGCGCGACCTGGAGCTGAGGCAGCCAGCGGTAAGCACCATAGACTACTTCATTGCGGTAGTCTTTATAAACGTTAAAGCCATTAGCCCGGTTTTGCAAGGCTATATTTGCCCCTTCACTCCGTATATATGTTTCACCGGGGGTATATCCTTTAAAGCGAGAGACCGTTAGAAGGGCTTGGTTAGGGGCAACTAAATAAGTCTCGCCTGTTTCACCCAGGCCGATACGCTCGTCCATAATTTGGCTTAAGATATCAAGGCTAGCCCGACCCGCTAACACCCCCAGAATTTGTCCGTCCGTATCAACAACAGGTTGAGCGAAAATCACCAAAACTTTGCCTAGGGAGGGAAAGTATCTAGGAGACTGTATGTAAGAGCTCTCTAACCCTTTCTGGAAGTAAATCTGATTACTTTGAATTTTGCCTTCCTGAGCGGGATCAGTGGATAATAAAGTTTGGCCCTGACGGTCTATGAGAAATACTTCTTCAAATCGTCCTGTGCGTTTCATCAAGCGCAGGAAATCCTGGCGAAGATGAGCAAAGGTATCTTCACGAATGGAGGGAGAGAGCTTCTTGGAGACTAAGAGCAATGAAGTTGCCAACGAATGACGCTGCTCCTCGAAGAGAAAGTTATCCAAGTCACTTTGCAAACTGCTAGTCCAGCTGTTAACCTGAGATTCTTTGAGGGAAGCGATCGATATAAGCTGATCAAAGATTTGTTTCTGCGCATTTTGAAAGTTTATATAGGCAGAAGTAGCCCCAATGATCAGCCCGGTTAACAAAACCAGCGAAATAAAAGTAACCAATAAGCGGGTGCGAATAGTGTTGGTTCGTGCACCGAACCAGGAACGGCGCTGCTTTACCCGAATGTTTTCTCGTTTTTTCATAAAGCTCTCCCGTAGTCCCGAGGTTGTCCTAATTGGTTAGCGGTTGTCTAGTGGATTTTTTGAACAAATTCGTTGGTGTATACCGTGGCCAGATCTATCGGTTTGGAAATATACTTTTGTTCCAACAAAATGTCATGAGTAATTTGCCAGACTGACTCGTCCATTGTACCGATGGGGGCGTCGCCGCTGTCAATCAACGGTATTTGAGCTTGCATGGTAGCGGTCTGAAGATTAACATCCAAAGTTTTATCATATTTTACAGTAAGCTCCGCTGCCTCATTAGGGTGTTCAATCGCATATTGATAGCCTTTAAGCGTAGCCCGCAAGAAGCGCTCAACTAAATCAGGGTGCTCGTGGATTATTTGGCCTGTGGTAAAAATAGCATTAGCGTATATTTCAATCCCATAGTCACTATAGAATAGCTGCGTTGTATTTTGTCCATCTAATTCCGCTTGCACAGGTTCATTACTCGAGAAGAAACCACTTGCGGCCTGCATTTTGTTGGAGAGCAATGCATTTGCGCCATGATAATCTTCAATAGGTACAAAGGTCATTTTCGCGGGCTCTATATCCAATTTCTTTAACATGCCCAGGAACTGAATATCCCAGGTTGTATCCATCTGGGGCGAAATAACGCCGACAGTTTTACCGACCAAATCCTGAGGTCGCTGGATACCCTTGTCAGCCAAAGCCATAACCACTAAAGGACTCTGGCGGAAGATACTAGCGACAGCGACAACATCCTGATCAGCCGCACGAGCCCGAATAATACCGTCGCCAGCGGTTATACCAAACTGAGCATGGCCGTCAAGCACTTCTTTAATTGAATCTATTTCGGGACCGCCCGCCACAAAAGATAGTTTCAAATCCTCGTCTGCATAATACCCTTTCTGATCAGCCACATAGAAACCGGCAAATTCGGCGCTGGGGAACCAACTGAGTTGAATTGTAACCGAGTGCGGCTCTTTTGCGGCTACGAAGGGGCCACACGCCGTGACGGTCCCACTTGCCAGCATTAATATTATTCCAATTATCTGAGATAGCTTGTTAAACATCTTTTATTTCCTTGTAGGCAATTCTTGGTCTATGCCGACCCCGTTTACCCCTGTACCAGTTCAGCCTCTGTACCCAGCCTGATAACTACTTCTGAGGCCCGCAGTTTATCGCCTAACTGCGCTACGGCAGCCCGCATTACTCCCTCAATTTCAGCCGAGGACCAGACTTGGGCAGTTGACTCGCTCACCATTTGATCTCGCCAGGCGCTACGCTGAGTTTCCTCAAAAAGACGGGCATGCTCAATGGCCTGGCTCATTTGCTCACTCACTGCTTCAATCAAGGCAATTTCATCTTCGGTCCAGCGCCGATTCGGGTCTTGATCCTGGAATCCCAACACTCCAATAATTTTATTATGCAACTTCAAGGGTGTGGCCAGGGCGCTTGGCATTAAAGATTGATTATCCAAATCCAGTGAATCAACTTCTGAGGTGGGGGCTTCAAGGGTGACAGTTTGTTCACGTTGCAAGGCGGCTATTGCCTCGGGGGTAACAACTTCCTGCAAGGGTGGCAGAATAGACGAGCGAACTTCATAATCCGTTGTTCGGACAGCGCTAAAGCGTTCCCAAACCTGGCCGGTATATAGCTGTTGTAGCTTTTGGGCGTCATGTAAGGCGATGCGGGTTTCGCCAAAGAGGCGGGCGTTATGTATAGCAATAGCGATCTGGTTGGCCAGGAGTTGTAGGACTGCCTCATCTCCCTGTGACAATCCGCCAACTGTTTCACTTTGCACATCCAGCACTCCTGCTATCTGGCGGTCTCGCATCACTGGGACTGCCATTTCGGAGCAAGTTTCAGGAAGTAAAGGGTTAGGCAGCCAGTCAGGATTAAGGCGCACATTCTCAATGGTAATGATCCGGCCTTCACGCGCTGCGCGAGCCACCAAACTTTTTGGGGCCGCCAGGGGGATATTGTGCCCACGGCGCTTCATTTCTGCCCCCGGCTCGCCGTACCCTTCAGTCAAGTTGAGCGCCTCGTGGCGTCCATCCAATAAGTAGATGTGTACATGATAATAATTAAAAGTTTCTTTGGTTATCGTCACCACTTGATGTAGCAGGTCACCCACATCTAAAATACTGGCCAGGCGTTGACTGACGGACACTACGGTCTCAAGTTGTTGGGTACGGGCGGCCACCCTATCTTCCAGAGTAACAATCAAGTTACCCAACTGGGCGGTCATGCTGTTAAAGGTCTGGGCTAAGGTGCCTATCTCATCCGTTGTAGCCACTTCAGCCCGAACTGCAATATCCCCGGCCCTGATTTGCTCGGCCACATTAACCAACTGCTGAATGGGTCTGACAAGGGTGTTGGTTAAGAAAACTCCCAACAAAATAGCCAGGCTCAAGACTACCCCGGAGACAATCAGAATATTCCTGGTGGTCGCTGCCACACTCCCGCTGACTTCTTCCTCCATCACTAACTCAATCGTGCCGGTGGTGTCGTTGAGTTCTTGATGCAGTTGGTCCAGTTGGGCCAGCCTCGACAGGGTGCGGCGGTGGGTTTCGATAATCTCTTTACTTTTGAGTTGGAGTCTTTCTGCCATACTATCTAGACTAGCCAGCAAATCCTTTTCGCCGGCTTCATCGGCTTCTAACAGCGGGGCCAACTTTGCTTGCGCCTCCGCCAGGCGAGCCTCGGCCACCAACAACTCCTCCCAGGCTACCTCATTGCCTGTGCTGACAAACTCCAAAGCCCTGACCTCAAGAAGGCTGGCTGCCCCGATAAATTGATCCAGATAATCGGCTGACGGGAACACATTCTGCCGAAGTTCAGCCAGGTTACCCGCTTGCAAATTCTGTTCAATTTCCGCCCGGATGGTGCTCTTAGCCTCGTCAAATAAGGTGTCCGCCTCTATTGCGAGTGTATCCAACTCTTCATGATGCTGCAATGTTTGTTGATGCGCTTGAATAATCTCTTGTGCTACAACACTTGTCTCTTCTGCTATCTGGGCTAGCTGCTCAAAGGGTTCTTTTTCAGCCGCGTCATCGGCCATGTCATTTTTGAATTGCTTGAGCAAAGGATTCAATTTATCTATTTCCTTGTTCAAGTGTTCAACTGCTTCTTCGTCACCCCCGATAACAAACTCCAACGTATCTCCTCGAATCGCACTAATCAGTACAGAAATTTGCGCCGTTATTTGCAACGTGGGGATGGCGTCTGTCACAATTTCTCTAAAAGCAAGTTGAACGCCAAAGTAGGCCAAGAGGGTGGCCGCTAAGGCCAGAAACATGTAGCTGCCAATCAATTTAGGTCTGAGTTTCAGATTTTTAAGCATTTTCAGCTCTCCTTGCGCCTTTCACCCGCTACACTTCACCCGTCTCAACTTCTTCCGGCTTGACCGTTAATTTTACATAAGTTCGAGAAACATCCAGCGCCTTGCCCAGTTCGGTTAAGCCGGTTTGAATGATCGACTCAACATCAGGCGCAGCGCGCATTTTGTCGGCAATCTGGCGGGTTACTTGCTCACGGCTGGCCTGTTTCTGGGTGTCATCAAAAAGCCGCAGGTTTTCTACAGTTAAGGCCAACTGTTCCGAAACGGCCTGCACTAAAGCCATTTCCTCATCTGTCCACTTTCGGTCCGGGCTAATATCCTGTAAACTAAGCGTTCCGATGACTTCCCCGCGCAGGGCAATAGGGGCTACCAGGGCTGGTTCAATTTTACGGCCATTATTGACGCCAGGCCTAACTTTTACAGTTCCTTCGCGGATTACATCATTCTTAAGCTCATTCAGGGTTTCCCTCTCTTGTTCACTTGACTGGCTAGCCGGCCCATGTTCAATATGCCAACCCCCGGCATGTTGTTCACCCAAAAATTGTTCCCATTCCCGCCGAACAAATTGTCGATAAGCGGACTCGACATCGGCTAATAAGTGCTCCCGCTCAAGTTCAGCCTGTTTGCGTTCAGTAATATCCTGGTTCGCGCCAACTGACCTAATCGTCTGGCCCTGCTTATCTTTGATTATTCTAAATTTAACCTGGATGTGACCCTGGCTGCCATCTGCCCGAATGATGCGATGCTCAAGCTGGCTGGAATAATTTGGATCGGTTGCCTCGAGAGCTTTTTGGATTTCAGCGTCGACGATATAAGCATCATCTGGGTGGACAAACTTCTGTGCATACTGCATCGCCGGCATCAGATATCCCCCTTCTTGTGCGGCTGTAGTATGAAACAGGTTGTAGAATTGATCGTTGAAAGTGAAAGTCTGGGCAGGTACATCAAATTCCCAATTAGCCAATTTGGCAGCGGCCAGAACTTCAGAGAGGCGGGCTTCATTCTCACGAAGTTTCTCTTCTACTTGTTTACGTTCGGTAATATCCTGATTAGCACCAATAGTCTTAACTATCCGGCCTTGATCATCTTTAACCATTCTAAACCGGGCCAGGATATACCCATCGCTGCCATCCGCCCGAATGATGCGATGCTCTATATAGGTAGTAGAATTTGCATCACCGATCTCGAGAGCTTCCCTAATTTGGGTTCCAATCATGCCGGCATCATCGGGGTGGACAAATTTTTGCACATACTCCAGCACCGACATTTGGTACCCACCTTCCTGTTCTGCCGTGGTATGGAAGATAGCATAGAACTGATCGGTGAAGGTAAACATCTGGGATTGAACATCCAATTCCCAGTAGCCCAATTGGGCAATACTGGTGGCTTCAGACAGGCGAGTTTCATTCTCGCGCAGGACTTCTTCTACCCGCTTGCGGTCAGTGATATCCTCAGAGATACCCAGCAGGTATTTAGGCTGCCCATCTAACCCAAGAATAGGTATCTTTCGGGTATGTAAAAAGCGAGTTCCCGCGTGGGCCGTCTCAATTATTTCTTCCGGGATATTTATTGCCTCTCTCCCGGCCAGTACCTTGCGATCTTTGGCCGTGAAAAAGTCAGCTACGTCTGATGGAAATAAATCGTAATCATTCTTACCAACAACAGCCTCTTTTTTCAGACCCACTAAATTTTCGTTGGCAGGATTCCATGCGACAAAGCTCAAATCCTCGGCTTTCTTTACAAAAATTCCGATAGGAATATTTTCAATAATAGAGTCCAGAAAATTGGTGGTTTCTTCAAATTCAGTTGCCCGTTGTTGAATTTGCTCAATCAGGCGACGACTTTCAATATAGCCACCAAGGCGGCCCGCTATCCCGCCGATTAGAGCGCTTTCCTCGTCCAGAAACTCACGTTTTTCGATATAACTAATGTATACCCGCCCTACAACCTCGCCGCCGATACGCAGCGCATGCACAATTTGGCATGGTAATTCAATCGCCTCTGCTTCGCCGTAAATTTGACCTTCATATTCGATGGCTGATTTACATAACGCCGTGTACTGCATGGCGGCTGGGATACGTTCTGTAACCCACGGTAATAAATCCGCTATCGGCGGAGCCTCCACAATCTCCCGGCCAATTTCATTGAGACAATTTAATTCTTTAACCCTTGCATTCAGCAAGGACTGAGCTTGTTGTTGCTCGGCAAATGAGCGAGCGTTTTGTAAGGCCACAGCTACCTGCCCAGCCAGGATTGTCTTTAAATGCACATCTTCTGGTGTAAAACGGCCAGCTTCATTAGCCTGTACATCCAGTACCCCCAGCATTTGCTCACCCACAATTAAGGGAATAACTATTTCAGCGCGTGTTTCTGGCAGCAGCATATTGGGGAGAAAGTCAGGCTCCTGGCGCACATCATTAACGAGAATGGGCTGACGATTGCGTGCGGCTCGTGCCACCAACGAATGCTCTTGTGCCAGCGAAATACTCCAACCCTGGCTCACCATCTGCCGGCCCACTGTTCCTGCGCCAGCCGCCAGAACCAAAGCATCGCCAGTTTCATTGAGTAGATAAACGTGGGCATGATACAAATTAAAGCTGGTCTTGGTCAGCTCTACCACCTCTTGCAGCAAGGTATCAACTTCCAGAATGGTGGTAACAGCGGTACCCACCTGGGCTACAATTTGGAGTTCAGCCGCCCGCCTGGCTAACGTCTCTTCGGCCTGTTTCTTCTCACTGATTTCTTCTTTAACAGCTAAAAAGTGGGTAATGACACCCTCTGTGTTTTTAATGGGTGAAATGGAAGCAGACTCCCAGTAAAGCTGACCGTTCTTCTTTTTATTGTGAAACTCACCCCGCCATTCATGGCCTGCTGTAATCGTCTCCCACACCTGCTTGTATTCTTCGGGTGAAGTTTCACCTGACTTTAAAATGCGGGTGTGTTGTCCAACAGCTTCTTTAAGTGTGTAACCGGTTGTTTCGGTAAATCTGGGGTTGACATATTCGATATAACCTTGCAAGTTGGTGATAACAATAGTGCTGGCGCTTTGTTCAACTGCGCGAGATAACTTGCGCAGCTCCTCTTCAGCCTGTTTGCGCTCGGTAATATCTTCAGAAATACCTAATAAATATTTTGGTTTCCCATCTGATCCATAAATGGGTATTTTTCTAGTGTGTAAAATGCGAGTGCCTTGATGCTTGGTCTGGATGGGCTCTTCGGGAATGTCCAGCAATTTTCCTTCATTTAACACCTCGCGGTCTTTGGCTGTAAAAAAGTTGGCTTCCTCCTTTGGGAAGAAATCATAATCATTTTTGCCTATAAATTCCTCCCGGGTAAAGCCGGTTAATTCCTCGCCGACCTTATTCCAGCGAATAAAGCGCAACTCGTCCGCATCCTTTATAAAAAGCATGACCGGGAGATTTTCAATCACGGAGTCCAGAAAATGGGTTACCTCTTCAAGTTCAATTGCCCGCTTAGCCAGGTCGGCTTCAACTTGATTACGGTCAGGGAGGTCAAGCAATAGCCCATCCAAACCAGTCTCACTTTTTGGCTGTTTTCGCTCAAAGCAGTCAGCCGCAGCCGCCTTCAGCCGGACAATCTCCTGACGCAATTCAGCAAGTTCGCTTAACAACTCTGCTTTTGTTTTATCTTGATCATTCATGCCCATTACCTTTTTCTCCCTAAGCCGACTGAAGGGCTGACTTATCCAACTTGTCACTTGGAGTGACCCATAAATCAACCTCGGCTCTGGTTACTCCCAAATTCTTGGCTAATTCCTCGGCAGCCGTTTTCAAGGCACTTTCAATATCTCGACTGGCGCGAACCTTATCTACAATCTGGCGGGCCATTTGCTCGCGGATGGCCCGCTGTTGGGTTTGCTCAAAAAGGCGCAAATTTTCAACCTTTTGAGCCAATTGTTGGGCTACGGCAGTCAGCAAACCCTGTTCATCCGTAGACAAAGTGCGTTGCGATGGTACTTCGACAGAAAGTTGGCCAATGGACTCATTTTGAATCACGACCGGAACCGCCGACTCTGTTTCACCATTTGCCTTTTTCACATTGTCCATCGAGAGGGGTGCTATGGCAGAAAGATCGTAAGTAAAGCCCAGATTTTCTCGATGAGAGGCTAATCGTTCAGTCCAGCGCTCACGCGTCAATTGCCTGATGGCCCCCTCTACTTTATGTTGCGCTTCTTGCGCCAGAGCCCACTGCTGAGCACTATCTATTGAAATGGCTAACTGAGTGGCCATAGCTTCAAATACAGTCAAATTCTTTTCAGTAAACGTGTTGACTTTATCCGCCTGCATATCTAATACGCCAATAATGCGACCTTGCACTAATAACGGGATAGCTACCTCAGAGCGAGTCTCCGGCAGAAGAGCATTAGGTTTGTGAATAGTACTGTTTTGAGTATCAGATACTACAATTGATTTATGTTCAGCTGCTACCCGCCCGACAATAGAACCGGGGCCTATTGGTAAATTATGGTGACGAGATACTAGTTCCTGACCTACTGGACCCGTACCGGCCTTTACAATCAAGTTTCGTTCCAGGTCATCTACAATGTAAACCTGGGTATAATAAAGATTGAATTGCTGCCGAATAAATTCGGTAATAGTCAGCAGCAGCTCACTCAATTCTCTAATAGCAATGGCACGTTGACCTACTTCCATAGATAGATCCAGTTCAGCCGTTCGTTCCCGCACCTGATCTTCCAGCGAGCCAATCAGGCCCCGCAATTGCGCAGTCATGCTGTTAAAGGCTTGTGCCAGTTGCCCTGTTTCATCATGAGACTCAATATTCGCCTGGGCGTGTAAGTCGCCGCCAGCTATCTGCTGCGCTACCCCCGTGAGGCGGGTGATCGGACCCGTTAACAGTTGGGCTACAAACAAAGTCAACACGCCAGCCAGAACCAGACCGCCCAAGCCAGTGAGCAGCGTGGTCTGCTGCGCGTCAACAACCAGGTGTAGAACTTCTTCCGGGTCTGCATCAACGGCTATCTGCCAGTCCAGCGCGGCAATAAATTCCCCTTCTTCCGGATCCGAAGAAATCACCGGTGCCTGGCTGACGATACGAGGCTCGTTATCATAATTGAATTGCGCCGCGTTCTGATTCGTCAACAACTTCAGGCCAGCCTGCGATTCCGGGTCTAGCGGTACCATATTGCCTTCGGAGCGCAAAAATTGGCCGGAGGGCAATACCAGGTCGACATCACCTGTTTGCCCGAATTTCGCCCTGTTCAAGAGCTGTACCACGCCATCCAATAGAATAGTAGTGCGCAGGACTCCGACCACCTCTTGAGTCTCATGCTTATACAAGGGAAAGGCGATAATCAGGCCAGTAACATTGCTGCTCTGGTCGAACTCTGGCTGGCCGATATAAACCCTGCCTTGTCCTTTGTTATAAGCTGCCTGCCACCACTCCTTATCCCCTTGATAGTAGTCCGGGGTACGATTGGTAGCCGCCACCAGAGCCCCATATTGATCGGTTACAAAGACTTCCACATTTTCGGGGAAAGTATCACGAAATTCTCGCAATTCTGAGGCAACTTCACTGTTCAAGCGTGCCTGGACCAGTGGATCGGCATCATTGTTGGCCTCGACGGCAGCTCGCCACTGTGTATCCAGTTTGTCTATTTCGGCTTGATCGCCGGTATAAGAGGCATTGACGGTTTCCACCCTATCCTGGACGACCTTACTCAAGCTAAACGCTTGTAGTAAGTCGACCTGCCTGGCCACCAAGTCCCCGATAGCCAATGCTTGCAAATCGGCGATCTCTTTCAAACGCGCGCCTACGTCTGCGGTCAAATCTGTTTGAATAGTACGGTTGGTGAATAACGTGGTTGTGCCCAGTGAAAGCGCAATCACGACAAGGAGGGTGATAATAAGTTTGACCCGCAGGGAATAGTTAGCAAATTGCCGGGCTGCGAAGATACCGAGAACTAATACCAATATTCCGGCTATGATCGGGGCAATTACCTGAAATATTGAAGGGGCCGCCAGCCGGTGAGTGGTTGGTCCAAACACATCCAGCAGGAGTGTAGCGATACCTACCCCGACACTGGCTCCTATCGCCCAACTTGTCCGCTTGGGAGGCAAGGTCTGAGCTGCTGTTGTTACGGTCAATAATACTACCACTATCCCCGCTATCAGCCCCATCCCAATAATAAATACCGGACTGAGCAAGATTCCCGGAAATAAGCCGAGGATAACCCACCAGGCACCCTGTTCTACTCGGCTCCGCCGAATTAATAGAGCCCCGAAAAGCGCCAGAAGCATGGTCATGGTAATCGTGCCGGCGGCGGCATAGAGCTGCCAGGCTCCGCTCTGAAAGGCCAGTATAAAAAGAGCAATCGTAATTACTAAATCACCGATGATCCGGGACAAAGCTGCTCGAAACGCGTCCCTCGCTTGCGGGGTCATCTCATCCGGCTGCTCACGCCGGTGATATACAGGGTTGTTCATAGTAACGCCTCTTTTTCAAAGCCCAAGTTATTATTTAACCTCTAATTGGACCATCGTTTGTGGCATTTGCAGGCTCAATCCAACTTCTTTGACCGCAATTTTTAGCGCCTCTTCCAAGGATTGAGCAGCCTGAATTTTTTCGCCAATTTCATTGACCCGTTTTTCACGCGCAGCCCGTTGTTGGGTTTCGTCAATGAGCCGGATATTTTCAGCCGCCTGAGCAATTTGTTCAGTAATAGTCTCAATCAGAGCTATCTCTTCGGGCGACCATTTTCGATGGGGATCAATTTCCTGCAATCCTAAAACACCGATAGTCTCACCTCGTACTGTGAGAGGAACGATAAGATTAGGCCCGCTCTCATTTTGTAGATTGTTTACTACCAGCTCTCGATTATCAGGTTTAGATTGTTGACTTTGAGCGATTGTTTGGGCAATTTCCGGCAACAAATTATCACCCAAAGGGGGCATCCCTTCGCGAACTTGTTCATAGCTCAAAACCTTACCTCTATCTCGGTATACTTCCCATGCCTGAACTGTATAGCGGCGTTGAGTTTGCTCCACTTCAGCCAAGGCCGCCCGAGTTTCGGCCAGAAGACGCTGATTATCCAGAGCAACAGAAATCTGGGGCGTTAGTGACAGGTAAAACTGGATCTCCTGCTGAGTAAATTCGTGAACTTCTTCCGCTTGAAGAATTAAAGCGCCAAGTTCGCGGTTACCCACTTGCAAAGGTAATATTACTGTTGCCCGAATATTTTGTTGTTGAGCTATAATTGTAATTAGCGCATCTATACGCTCATCATGTTGTACATCATTAAAAAAGAGCGGCTCCCGGCTGAGCGCAAGTTCCACCAAAGAGGAGGTATTTCGCTCATAACGTCTGCCCACCGGCGAAGGGGGCATTCCTTGACCGTTATGCCAGGCAGCTACTACGGTCATAGCCTCAACCTGATCAAGCGCGTTGTGTTCAAAAGTAAAGAGCAGAACCCGATTAATGATTGATACCGGCCCAGCATCGCCCAGGGCGGTTACAATTTCCTGCAGGTCTTTAGCTTCGTTAATGCGACGGCTGGCCTTATAGAGATTTTCAGCTTCGGACAATAATTGTTCGCGTTGAGTTATATCACGGACAAAACCCAACACTCCCCATACATTGCCAGTGGCGTCTCGTAGGGGAACTTTGATTGTGCTTAAGAAAAGGTGCCGACCATCAATAAAGCCAGATTCTGATTCAATGAATTTCGATTGACCACTATCTATTACTTCAATATCATCCGCCCAGAAGCCGCGAATACCTTTCTCAGGATTACCCTTGACCACCTCCTCCGGAAAACCTACTTCCAGGTCGTTCTTGCCAATGAGATCTTCAGCACGCAGATGTAACGAGTCGGCAAATCCTTGGTTAACCAGGCGATAACGATGGGATCGATCTTTAATAAAGATCCAGTCGGGCATGGCATCAATAGTAGTCCGCAATAATTCTTGAGATTGTTGTAATTCCACTAAGGCGGACTGCGTTTGTTGATACAGGCCGGCATTACGCAGAGCCACCGCTACCTGGGCAGCCAGGGTAGTTTGTACCCGGACATCTTCAGGGGAAAAACGGTTAACTCTATCTGACTGCACATCTAGCACCCCGAGTACACTATCACCGACCATGAGAGGAATAGCCATTTCTGAGCGTGTTTCCGGTAACAAAGGGTTGGGCATAAAGTCGAGGCTTTGATGCACGTTACCTACAACAACGGTCGTCCGCGTTCGGGTCGCTCGGGCTACCAGAGAGTATTCGCGAGCCAGCGGGATACTCCAGCCCATTGCCACCATTTGTTGGCCAATTTCACCCGCACCAGCGGCCAATTTTAGGGTATCCCCTGCCTCGTTCAGCAGGTAAATATGAGCGTGATATAAGCTAAAGCGTTCTTTAGTCAAATCCACTACGTCTTGTAACAGCTTGTTAGGATCCAATATAGTCGAAGCCGCAGCACTTACCTGAAAGACTGTTTCCATCTCCAGGGCTCGTTTTTGCATTTGCTCAAGCAATCTGGCCCGTTCCAACGCTTCGGCTACCTGCCCGGCAACAGCATCCAAAAAAGCTTGATCTTCAGGGAGAAGAGGAGTGTCAGTATTGTTTTGAATACCCAATGCGCCGATGATTTCACCCTGAACGGCCATCGATTTAGCTACAATATGACCATTGGCAGCGGACACAGCATCATCTGACTCATTTGAATGCATCCAATTATCTGATAAACCTAGCTGCTCTATGGTTGTGGCCTGAACGGAGGTTTGATCAAACAGGTAGGCTTGTGTCTCTTGCGCTCGGGTAGATTGGAAAGCTTGCCATCCCTCTCGGCTCATCAGGCGCTGCAAGGCATTTAATTCGCGGAGTTGATCCTCCATTTCCCGCCGCAGGCGAGTACTTTCAATAGCGGCGGCAATTTGGGCACATAGACCTTCCAGAACCAGTTGATCCTCAGTATCCAAAATACCGGCCTGGCTGCTCTGCACATGTAATACCCCTAATACAGGGCGAGGGTCATTGACGATCAGTTCAATCCCCAATCGTTCTGCTTCTTTTTTAGCAGCAGCGGTAAAGGCAATAAAGAAGGGATTGTCGAGGTTCATAACACTTAAGCCAATCTTGATACTCCCTAAATCCAGACCAGATAGAGGGTTTGGTTCATCAAACTTCTGAGCTTTGCGCCTGGCTAAAAATTCAGCCAGATTAGCCTGATTAACAGGGCTGGTTTGAATAGTATTTTTCTTGGCATAAGGTTGGCCGGCGATAGCGGCAACCAGAGCACGAACTGCCTGAGTACCTTCTTCTGCAGGTGATTTATCTACTGTGGCCTGAAAAGCACCCCCTTCAGCAATAGCACCTAGAGCCTCATCAATAGCATCAACGCCGCCAATAAAAAATCGTTCCGAATTATTCTTGCCGGCAGCTATCACCGCCTGATAAGCACCTAAGGCACAGCCATCATTAATTCCCACGATCATGTGCAGATCAGGGTAAGTGCGCAGCCAACGTTCAGCAATCGGCAGCGAGATAACCGGATCAGCAGCTGTCTCATTCGCCACAATTTCGAAGTTATCTCCAAAACTGGCTTTGATCCCGGCCATAATACCCGCTTCCCGTTGAACAGTTTGCGGAGCATTAAAGACGCCTACTTTTAATGTTTGATTGGCCGGCAAGTGAGTTTTAGCCCAGTCACCCGCTTGTATTCCTAACATATAGCCGGTTTCAAACTCTTCGGCACCCACATAAGAAGTCTGATAGCTGTCTCCTAAATCAACGCTTTGGGTGACAACCTGCACTCCTCGGCTTAGCGCTTCTCTAGCCAGTGGAAGAATAGTCATAGTATCGATGATGCAAACAATAAAACCATCGAAGCGACTATTAATAAAACCTCTCAAGGCATTTGCTTGAACCCTGGCTTCGGGTTGTCCCCATTTGATGGGTACTGCAATTTCACCTTTGGCCTCGGATAATAAAGGATGAGGCTGACTGATTGAGGTCTCGGCAATATCAGGCTGCAATACCGATACCCCCAGAGCAGCCGCCTGACCAATCACACCACTGCCTAAGGGTAATTGGTAGCCTTCAGCTAACATTTGCAACCCTATTTTGCCATAACCTATTGCCAGCGTCATAGCTTCATTGGCGGGATCGTAACGCAAAATTTGAGTATGATAATAGCCGAACTGCTCTTGTATCCGGGTTACTACACGCTGATATAAATCGCTCAAATCGGTAGCCGAAACAATATCTTGAGCTACCTGAGCAGAAACTTGGACTTGCCGCCCCCGCTGTTCCAGAGATTGGTGGATCTTTAACTCCAGATGCTTACGATCTGTCACATCCTGAACAATGCCTAACATCCGCAGAGGCTTGCCTGCCTCATCAAAGGTGACTTCAGCTTCTTGGTGCACAAAGCGAATCTCACCGTTAGATCGGACAATACGATGATCAACATTATAAGTCCCTCTCCCGGCCACAGCCTCATCTACAGCCTTGAGAACATAATCCAGATCGTCGGGGTGAACCCGGGCAAAGAAAGCATCGACTGTGGCATCGAATTCCTGGGGTTTTAGACCAAAAATCCGGTAAATCTCATCAGACCAAGTTAGATGATTGGTCAAAATATCGGTTTCCCAATTGCCCACATGAGCAATGCGTTGAGCAGCCGCGAAGTTGGCCTCGTTTCGGCGAAGGGCGTGTCCCACTCGTTGCTGCTGGGTAATATCGCGAAAACTCCAAACCCGTCCAATGACCTGGTCTCCTAGTCGCTGGGGCTGAGTGTATCGCTCTATCACGCGGCCATCCTTCAACTCTAGAACATCATAGGCTTCAGCTTCCGGTTGGGCATACAATTCTGCTGTTTTTTTGAGATACCCTTCTGCATCTTTTAGTTGGTTAGCTAAGAAAACAAGCCGCTCCTGAGTCTTTTCCGGCTCAACCAGTTTCTCTGGTAAGTTCCACATTTGCAGAAATTTTTGATTAAAAGCAACAGTGTAGCCAGCTATGTTAACGACAACGATTCCATCAGGAATTGACGCTAAAGTGGCATTTAAAAATGAGACAGTTCTTTCAAGCCCTGTCTCAGCTTGAGGATAGTCTGTCACGTTTGGTTTCACATGGTCGATTACCCGTGAAAATTCAGAACTTGGGCCTCTAGATTTTGGATTAGCCATCTTTTATTTCCTCTCACGATTTAAATTCACATTTCGGATTCGTGATCAGGTTGTTTTTTTTCGTCATCCAGGTATACAAAAGCGGGTCGCCCCAAAGCACGGCCAACTTCTTGCACCGCTGTACGCATAATTGCATCTGCATCTATTGAGCCACGGACGCGAACCGTAACTTCTCGCAGAATTTGTTCCCGGCGGGCGCGTGCTCGGGTTTGCTCAAAGAGCCGGGCGTTTTCTAGAGCAATGGCAATTTGTCCGGCCAGAGTTGTTTTAATGCGCACATCTTCTTCGGTGAATCGATTGATGACATCAGACTGCACATCCAATACACCCAAAATGTTATCACCTATAGCCAATGGAATAGCCATTTCAGAGCGGGTTTCGGGCAACAGTGGATTTGGTAAAAAGTCGGAGGTTTGCCAGACGTCATTAACGATAACAGCTTGCCGATTACGGACTGCCCGTGCTACCAAAGAGTGTTCGCGTTCAAGTGAAATACTCCATGCTTTTGCTACCATTTGCTGTCCAATTTCGCCTGCTCCGGCTTTCAAATCCAGGGTATTCCTGGCTTTATTCAGCAGATAAATGTGAGCGTGATACAAATTGAAGCCACTCTTGGTCAAATTTACTATTCTTTGCAACAATTCATCAGTTTCCAAAATAGTAGCCACCGCTGTACTCACCTGGGCTACCACCGCTAACTCGATGGCGCGTTTGGCAATAATTTGTTCGGCATATTTCCGTTCAATAGATAAGGTTATTGTATTTGCCACGGCGCTCATGGCTTGCAAAACGTTTTCTTGTAGAGGGTGGCGAGCAAACATCGCCATCACCCCGATCAGACGATTTTCAATTATTAGAGGATAACCGGCAAAGGCAACCATACCTTCCTGTTTTGCCCAGGCTTTATCGCCCACACGCGGGTCGTTCAGTACATCATTGGTTAGGTGAGGTGTTCGCTGCTCAGCAATTAGGCCGATCTTAAATTTACCCACAGGTATACGAGCATGGTTCCCATCGATATGGGTATACATGCCGGCGCTGGCTTGTAACTCAAGCATATTTTCGACCGAATTGTAAGTCCATATCCGGGCAAAAGCAGCATCAAGGTGTTTTACAATTACTCTAGTACAGGTTTGTAACATATCACGTAAATCACCGCTTTGGGTTAGAGCCATACTTATTTCCGCTGTAAAGGCATTCAAGCGGGCGCGCTCAAGATTGACGGCCTCCACCTGCTTACGTTCTGTAATATCGCGCACAATAACCAGAACTTCGTCTTCGCCGCTGGGTACGACCCGAACCTCTTCGTAATAAAGCTGATTATTCTTTATAACTCCATGCTCGGAAACTTGCATTTCACCGGTTAGCAGAGCCTGTTCAACAGCGCGCATACGCTGCTGAGCTAATTTCTTCGGTAACATTTCGGATACTTTTTTGCCTAACAATTTACTGGGAGGCATTAACGGGTCAAAATCCTTGGCTGGTTTAATATCCAGATACGTGCCATCTTTATACAGTCGAATAATCAAATCGGGGATACTATTGAGCAGAACCTGATAAGTTACCTGACTCTTACGTAATGCCTCATCGGCTAACTTTCGTTCGGTGATTTCTTCTTTAACTGCTAGAAATTGAGTAATCACCCCATCAGCATTTTTTATGGGGGAAATGAAAGCCGACTCCCAGTAAAGCTCACCATTTTTTTTCTTATTATGAAACTCACCCCGCCATTCTTTGCCAGCAGTGATCGTTTCCCATAAATGTTTGTATTCTTCCGGGAGGGTCTCGCCTGAACTCAAGATACGAGTATGCTGCCCTATTGCTTCTTCAAGAGTATACCCAGTTGTTTCAGTGAATTTAGGGTTAGCATATTCAATTTGACCCTGAGTGTTGGTAATTATGATAGTATTCTGGCTTTGTTCAACGGCATGTAATAAACGGATGTTTTCGGCCATTTGCTCCTGAAGCTGACGATTTGTCTCAACCAGCTGGCTTGAGACATCGATCTTTTTCAGGGCTTTAAGATAAGGTTCAGCTTCCGCTCCCCACTGCTGTATCGGCCGAATTTCCCAATAGCAGCGAGCATCTCCCCTACCCAAACACTCAGTTTCAACAGCCAGCATGTCCAGCCCAAAAAAACGGGTGGCCTTTCCAGCACATTGGGATCCTAAGCTTAGAATTCCACGTGGACAAGTTGTCG
>JADMIO011718013.1_pt1 | contig 28714 bp, 23 predicted proteins | sample 8958161 | NCBI WGS metagenome assembly JADMIO01 (sample SAMN16585339, study PRJNA669376) | soil metagenome | isolation source: Crop rotation soil | place: USA: Cullars Rotation, Alabama | collected 2011 | reverse complement strand
TATCACCCTGTCGCCATTGGAGCGAGCTTCGACGATTTCTGGCAAAAGGACAATACGGGCCAATGGAAATTGCTCGCCTTTCCCGGCTTGAAAAGCAATTTCGCGGCCCTGGCCATAGCCGCTTCGGAAGCGGGGGTGATTAGAAATATTTCGATCGTAAGAAGAGTAGCGCGAGTGACCGTGGGCACGACCGCCGGAAAATTTTATGAATTGCAAGCGCGAGAAAGCTTTGGACCGAACTCGAATTGGCGCACCGTTTCACCGTCGGTCAAGGCGACGTCGGATGGGTTGGTTTTGGCGGACTCGGCCCTGGCGACCGCGCCTAGCCGTATGTTTCGCGTGGTGGAACGTAGCATCTCTATTTCCAGTGCGAACAATCAAATTACCGTGACGTCCTTTGCCACGCTGGGAAAGAGATACAGGCTTGAGGCGGGTTCGAATTTAGGCAATTGGACGCCGGTAAGCGGACCTTCGACGGCTGCCGGAAGCAACATCACCTTTACAGTCGCAAAGACAGCAACGGACAGGCAATTTTACCGGGTGGTGGAGCTCAGTGGGATTTAATGGGGCGCGGGCTCGGCGGGCCTCGCCCTACCGGGGGGAGAGCCAGACCTCGTTTCCTGCGCAGGGACGGGAGCCATTGTTTTGGAAGTCCTCGGAAGTCTCGAAAGTAAAGATTTGCCTCGAATCCATTCCAGTCGCATAATTGCCTTATGGTTGAGAGCGTTTTGAGCCGGCAAACGCAAGGACCTGCCGATTCCGCTTCCCAACGAGAGACGCACCTCCAGGCGTTCCGTTACATGCTTCTGGCACGGGTTTTGGATGAGAAATTGGCGAGCTTGTATCGAGCCGGGAAAATTCCAGGTGGTGGTGTTTACCTGGGCAAAGGCCAGGAAGCGCTCAGCGCGGCCATTGGTGTGCAACTCCGAAAGGGTGATGTGTTTGCCCCGCTAATTCGCGACGGTGCAGGGCGATTGGCTTTTGGTGAAAGTCTCCTGGATGCGATCAGGACCCCGCTCGGTTCGGCTATTGGTCCAATGCGTGGGCGGGATGGGAATGTCCATCGCGGCAAACCTCGGGAAGGCTATCTTCCAATGATCAGCCATCTTGGGGCCATGGTTTCGGTGGTGAACGGCACTTTGATGGCCAAACGAATGGCGGGACTTGAAGGGCACGTCGGGGTGACTTGCCTGGGTGATGGGGCAACTTCCACCGGGGCTTCGCATGAAGCGCTTAACCAGGCCGCTGTAGAAAAATTGCCATTGATCCTCGTGGTGGCGGACAATCAATATGCTTATTCGACTCCTACCTCGCGACAGTTCGCCTGCCATTCGTTGGCGGACCGCGCCAAAGGCTACGGGATAATGGGCCACACGGTAGATGGAACGGACCTCACCGAATGTTTGGAGATCATTGGCATCGCCATCGAGAACGCGCGAGGTGGGGGTGGACCCCAACTTGTGGTCGCGCAGTTGCTTCGTCTGTGCGGCCACGGAGAGCACGATGATGCGAGTTACATTGATCCATCGCTCAAGCAGTCCGCGCTGGGTCGCGATTGCCTAAAGGTGGCCGAGAGCTTTATCCTCAGAAGCGCATGGGCCAATGAGGGCGACCTTCGGGCTTTGAAAGAAAAGCTTGCGCACGAAGTCGACGAAGCGGTCGCAATCGTTCAGCGAGAGCCTTCTCCCGATCCGTTCCGTGAAGGCTGGTGCGCGCTGGCGTCGAAACATTTTTGCGAAGGAATTTTGGAGTAAAGTGAGCATCACTTATCTGGACGCCATACGTGAAGCCCAGGCGCGCGCGCTGGCCGAGGATTCCCGCGTCTTTATTTATGGGCAGGATGTGGGCGCGTTTGGAGGCGCGTTCAAAGCGACCAAAGGCCTTTTCCATCAGTTTCCCGGACGTGTCATCGATGCTCCCATCAGCGAAGATGCGATGGTGGGGGCGGCAGTAGGCGCGGCTATCGAAGGCATGCGACCGATCATCGAAATGCAGTTCGCGGATTTTTCGACGCCTGGGTTTAACCAGATTATTAACCAGGCGGCGACGCTTTATTGGCGCACACAGATTCCTTGTCCGATCACGATCCGCCTGCCCTCGGGAGGCACTTCCGGGAGCGGTCCTTTTCACAGCCAAATGCTCGAAGCCATCTATGCGCATTATCCCGGCTTGATTGTTATGACTCCGGCTACGGTTGAAGATGCTTACAGCATGTTGCTGGAAGCGGTGGCGATTGATGACCCGGTGATTTTCTGCGAGCACAAGTATCTCTATTACCACCTCAAGGCCGAGAAATTGCCCACCGAAGCTGTGCCCGCGCGAAAGGCGCGCATAGCCCGGGAAGGCCGGGACATCACGATTGCGGCTTACAGCGCGATGGTGCATGAGGCATTGGCAGCCGCAGAGGAGCTTGCAAGCGAAGGAAGCGAGGTGGAGGTGCTTGATTTGCGAACGGTTAAACCTTTGGATACCGACACGATCATGGCTTCGGTTGCGCGCACGGGGCGGTTCCTTGCCGTGGGTGAAGCATTTCCGTGGGGAGGTGTCACAGCCGAATTGGTGGCGCGGGTGGCCGCCGAAGGTTTCGCCCTGTTGGATGCTCCGCCGCAACGGCTGAATGCAAAGGACACACCCATACCGTACCATCCAAATTTATGGTCGGCGCATCGTCCTCGGGCCGAAACCATTGCCAGCGCCGCACGGAACCTCCTTCGGATGTAATTTATGATCTCAGTTCCCATCGTCATGCCCCAACTCGGCGAATCGATCGCTGAGGCGACCGTGATTAATTTTTTCGTAAAACCAGGCGATGAAGTCCGGGCCGACCAGGATCTGATGGAGGTCGAGACGAGCAAAGCCACGACTTCCGTGACCGCGCCATGCCCCGGACGAATTCAGCGAATCACGGCGGAAAAGGACGAGGCCTACCCCGTTGGAGCACAGCTTGGTTTCATCGAAGTCTCGGAGGCGGTTGCCCGCGAGATGGGTATCGATCTAGCACCCACTCCGGAGGAGGACTTCGAGATACCTGAGGCGGCTTCCGCAAAGCCTGAGCCAAGGCAAAAAGTGGAACCGACCGTGCGCGGTTTGCCTGTCCCTGTGGGAGCCGCGGGTGCCAGTTACATGTCGCCTCGAATGAAGGCGCGCATGCATGAACTGGGCCTGCATGCTTCGGACCTTGCGGGAATCGCGGGAAGCGGAGCCGGTGGACGAGTCACAATCCAGGATTTTGAAAAATTCCTGGCCAATCTCGAACGACATAAGCTGAGTCAGGCATCCACCATGCGTGTGGCGGTGGCCGACGCCATGCGGAGAAGTTGGACGCGCCCCCTTGCAACGGTGGCTCTGCCCATCAATATTGATCCGCTGCTGGCCCATCGAAAAAGCAGCAATCCCAAACCGGGTCCTGCGTTGTATGCGCTCCGCGCCCTCGCGATTGCTCTGGCAGAGAATAGCGCGCCGGCTGGCCGCCTTGTGGGAAACCATATTGTCCATCCGCCTGCCATAGACCTTGGGTTTGCAGTCGAGGCTGAAGACGGGGTGCTCGTTCCGGTTTTGCGAAATGTGGAAAAGCGTCCGTTGAAGGAATTGATCGAACCTTACAACCAACTGGTCGAGATGGCGCGCGCGCGGCGGCTTCCTTCGGACGCCACCGGAGGCTCCATCGCGACCGTGACCAATTTCGGAACTTTTGGCCTGACCTGGGCGACACCCATTCCACTCCCGGAGCAAACATTGGTTTTGGGAATGGGGGCTGGTCGGCGCGTGCCCAACTGGGATGAAGCCAAACAACAATTCCTTCCAGTAATGGAAGCAAACCTCACCCTCAGCTTCGACCATCGTGTTTTGGATGGGGGGGCGGCGGGCCGCCTGCTGGCTCGAATCGCCGCCCTGATGTTGAGGCCGGAGGCGCTTTAAGAGCGGCTTCTAAAGGGGGACCCGGCGACAGCAGCTTTCGATCGCTTGCTTAATGCGGCAAATTGCGAGGATTCGGCGAGAGGAGGAGGGATTCGCAACGCGTTTTCCTCAGCGAGACATTCACTCCCTATTCGTTCAGGGCCTTTGCTCCGGCGAGAAAATTCCGCAAAATGCTTGCCGTTGCGCGCCAAGTACTTCAGGATCGCCTGGAACCAACGATATCTCACGATGAATTCACAGCACTCTTCTTTCTTCGGTAAATCTCCTGCCTCCGCCATCGCGGGGCTTCTGACCGGATTAATTGCTTTGGCCAACCCACCAGTCGAAGCGGCCGCTGCGAGGGCAAGCGTTATCGGCTGGTGGCCGCTCAATGGCGACGCCGCCGACGCGACGCGACATGGGTTGAATGGATCCCTCGTGGGGGGAGCCGCGTTCGACGCAGAGAAACCAGCGAGCTTGACGGGTCAATCCATCCGATTCGGTGCTGACGCCGATGGCGTCCTGGTGCCAGCCAACTCCGCGTTGAACACCGATGAATTCACGCTGGGTTATTTTATCAATCTGGAAGGGACGACTCAGGGCAATGCCGGACTGGAGCGGCTAACAGCCCGGACTGGCTATGCTTTCGAGACAGCGGCGGGCGGAGCCGGGGGGGTCGGCGGAACCTCCTCCTCGACCGGTGTCACCCTTTCGTACTATAGCCCTCCGACTGGATGGCAGGTGACGAACGTGGAGTTGCCCGCGGACGGGTGGGTTCACGTGGCGTGGCACAATAGCGCGGATGCGATGGAAGTGTATCTGAACGGTGAGCTGGCCTACACTGGCCCTGCGGTGCCGCCCGGGACGCTCAGGGGAATTATGACTTTCGGCACCCGGTTCGATCAAGTGGAGGGTTTTGCGGGATTGATGGATGATATCTTTCTGGCGGACAATTCGGTGACGGCCGAAGACATTGCCGAGATCGCCAAGGAGGGTGTCGATGGTTATTTTGGTTTTACGAAGGATTCGGATAGCGACGGTTTGCCTGACTGGTGGGAAGTTGAGAACGGCCTTGATGCAAACGACAGCATCGGCGCTAACGGCGCCGCAGGCGACGGCGACAATGACGGCCTGACCAACGCGCAGGAGTTTGCGCGCGGCACGAAGGCGAACGACAACGATTCGGATGACGATGGCATTCACGACGGCGCAGAGGTGACCGGCGGAACCAACCCAGCGGTGGCTGATACGGATGGGGACGGCCTGTCCGATGGGGATGAGATCACGGCAGGGACGGACCCACTCAAGGCGGATACGGATGGAGATACCGTTCTTGATGGAGATGAGGTTAGGCTTGGAACGAATCCGCTCGATCCGTTGAGTGGCCCGCCCGCCTCCGCATTTCTCGTTTTGCAACTGAAGCTGGATGGGGATACCCAGGACAGTTCGCCGGCTGCCAATCACGGAGTGGTGCGCGGTTCGCCGGAGTTCGTCGCGGACAGCGCGGTGAAGCCCGGCCAGGCACTGGCATTCACCAGCAACGACATGGGGGTCGAAATCGCGGGAACAGAGGCGTTGGGCGCGAATAGGTTTACCCTGGCATATTGGGTGAAACCCACTGCGTTGCAGGAAGGGGCTTACGATCGTTTGACGAGCCGAGCAGGGTATGGTTTTGAAACAGGTGTCGGCAATGGAGGAGCCGGTCCGCTCACCCTAAGCTATTATCAGACGACAGGGTGGTTCAACACCGGCGTCGGGCTGCCCTTGAACGAATTTACCCATGTCGTGTTTCGCAATCGCGGCTCCGGCCCGCAAGACATGGACGTCTTCATTAATGGCAAGCTCGTTTATACGGGGATGGGAGCGCCCGCCGCCGGTCCAGGCAATGGACTCATGAGTGTTGGGAACGCTTTCAATGGGGTTGAAGGTTTTGAAGGGATCATGGACGAGGTTCGACTCTATCGGGCTCCGATCGGGGACGCGGACATAGCTGCTCTGGCGGTCCCCTCTGACACTGACGCTGATGGCCTGCCCGATTGGTGGGAGACGGCGAACAACTTGAATCCGGCGGACAGTGGCACGACGGATGTGGTCAATGGGGCTGCGGGCGATCCGGACAATGACACTCTGACCAATGCGCAGGAATTTGCCCGGCGCACGAACCCGCGCCTCGCGGACACTGACGGGGACGGCCTGTCCGATGGGGCGGAAGTGACTCGCGGCACCAATCCTCTCCTCGCCGACACTGACGGGGACGGCCTGAACGACCAGGACGAGGTGACTCGCGGCACTAACCCTCTCCTGGCCGACACTGACGGCGATGGATACTCCGATGCCATCGAAGTCCAATACAACAAAAACCCGCTCGACCCGCTCAGCGCACCGTCACCTTCAGATTTTCTGGTGTTGCACCTGGACCTCGATGGGGATACGGAGGATGACTCAGGCCTGCTGAATAATGGCTCTCTTTTGGGCTCGCCGGAGTTCGTCAATGACACCCCGCTCGGCAGCGGCCAATCCCTTTCCCTTACCAGCAATGACATGGGCGTAACGATCGCGGATAGCGATTCGCTCAGCGCGAGCCAGTTCACGCTCGCTTATTGGGCCAAACCGACCACGCTTCAGGAGGGAGCCGGTCTTGAGCGCCTGACCAGCCGGGCTGGGGATAGCTTCGAGACTGCCATCGGCAACGCCGCGGGCATCGGGGCCACTGCAGACCTGACCTTAAGCTATTTTCAGGGAGCCTGGAGGAAAACCGGAGTGACACTGCCCCTCAATGAATGGAGCCATGTTACTTGGCGAAATCGGGGGCCAGGCGCGCAGGATATGGATCTTTATGTGAATGGCCAATTGGTTTTCACCGGTCCCGGAGTTGCCTCGCCCCGTCCCGGCAATGGCCTCATGAACATTGGCACACGGCACAACGGAGTCGAGGGCTTCGAAGGAATGATGGACGACATCCGGCTCTATAGCGCTCCGCTGAGGGACGCCGACATTCTCTCCCTGTCCGGAGCCATAACCATCACCCAGGTGACGAGGGCCGCTAATGGCGCCGTGACTCTCGCCTTCACCTCGCAACCCAGCCGGACCTACAGCGTCGAACGCGCCACCAATCTTGGAGCCGCCTGGGATAAACTGACGGAGACCCTTGCTTCCGGCGGAGCCTCCACAACCTATACGGATAATAGCGCAGCCAACTTGCAGCGCGCTTTTTATCGCATCAAGGCCTTGGCACAGTAATGTGCCTTTCCCTCCTCCAAAAATGTGGAGAAGAACCAGGGACCAAGGACTAATGATCCAAGTGGGTCGGTAACGGTGTTCCCATAACCCAGCGGGATCGCGAAAGAATCACGTCCCCAGAACTCTGGATGGTGCTCAAAATAAAGCAACCGTCCCATGTAGATCCCGAAAACCATCGACAAGAGCGCGAAACCTCCGACAACAATCCAGCAAGTCGCCTTCCATAGAATGGCCGTTGACCTGATCATCGTGTAAACTTCGAAAGACTCGAGCACTCGAGCTTTTAATCCCACTCATTGATTTGACCAGTATGCCTCCATCTCCGCACGACCGAAAACCAACGCAATCGGAACCCCTGTCGCGCATTGTTATCTTACTTCCCTGGCGTGGGCAAAAGCCATCTGGCCCAGGCCATCGGACTGCACGCGATCAAAGCTGGTTTTCTGGTGCTCTACCGCTCGACGAATACGGCTATCGCAAAACCGCCAGACTTGCCTCGGAAAAGTTCAACCGAACCATCTCCAGCAACACGATCGAGCGCTTTGCCAAGCGTGCCGCCCCCAAAGATTTCCTGGACGATTCACCCGACGCCCAGAAAACAGCCACCCAAATCCTCCAATTCGCCGTTTCCGGCCAGCCCCAATTCACCGAAGCCGCAGTCCATGTCCTCGAACAGACGGCCTTCAAACTCACCTTCTCCCGCACCCATCGCGCTGAAGACATGAAAGCCCTTCAACAAATCAGCACCATGCTCTTCCGCCATCGCAACGCCGCGGTCCGCGAACGCCTCGCCAAAGTCCAGGAACAAAAAATCGAACTCCGCCGCGAAGAACTCCAGGGTCGCGGCATCCTACCCCGGAAACTGCCTCCGCCCCCTCCATTGGACCCCGCCGGGACGCGCGCAAAACCGCCGAATTCCAGCAGCGCTTTTCAAACCGTAACGCAGTCGTTCCAACTGCGAGTGCAGGCACCGTCCCGGTGGTCAAGGATTTCCAGGAACGCGACGGGTTTAACTCCAGCCTGGGGTTGAGTCCGCGAACCCCGGATCAGCAGATGATCCCCACAGCACCCGGGCAGGGGTGCAACAATCTGCGGAATGCATGCAACACATCTGGGAATCCGCACGTTCGATTGGCCAAATCCTTTGGTGACACTCTTCTGAAGAAGGAGACAGACAGAAAAGCATGAAAAGACCCTTGACGGCCGCCATAATCGGCGTATGACGGGACCATGGAGCAGACTTTAATCTCCTGAAAGAAAGGTTCTTATGATTACCCCTCGAACTCGTCGTGAATTCCTTGCTGATGTCGGCCGTGGCATGTTGGTCGCAACGGTCGGCTATAGCACCGCTTCTGAATTGGGCCTCACTTCCGCTTTGGCCGATGAAGGCCCGGAAGCACTCAACTTCGGTTCGCTCGAACCGCTGGTTTGCCTGATGCAGGAGACGCCGATCAACCGGCTGGTTCCTGTGCTCGTGGAAAAACTGCGGTCTGGCACCGAGTTGCGCCAATTGGTCCAGGCAGGCGCCCTTGCCAATGCCCGCACTTTTGGCGGCGAGGATTATGTCGGCTTCCATACCATGATGGCGCTCGCTCCCGCGCTTCACATGGCTATGGAACTCCCCACCGAAAAGCAGGCCCTGCCCGTGCTGAAAGTTCTCTACCGCAACACCAATCGAATCCATGAACACGGCGGACGCCAGACCGAGGTGCTCCACCAGGTCAAGCCAAGCACCGATTCCAATCTATGCGGCGAAACGCTCCGGGCCCAGATTCGGGCCAAAAATGTCGATGCCGCCGAGCAAACTTTGGCCGCCATCGCCCAAAAGTCGCCGGAAGATGCGTTCAATGAACTTCTCATGACGGTTCAGGACCATACGGAAGTCCATCGTGTGGTCATGCCATATCGCGCCTGGGATCTGCTTGGTCTTCTCGGCAAAGAACAGGCCAATACTTTCCTGCGTCAATCCGTCCGGTATTGCGTAAAGGCCGAGTCCTGGCAGCACAACGGCACCTACGACGAGCCAAAGACTCTTCTCCCCAAATTGCTCGATGAACACAAACTCCTCGGACGCTCTCCCGGAGACCGCAAGGCCGAGGACGCCTGGGTCGATGAATTGAGCCAAACCATTTTTAAATCGACGCCTCAACAAGCCGCCGAAGCAGCGGCGTCCGCTCTCGCGGAAGGCATGTCGCCCGACGCCATCGGCGAAGCCATCACCCTGGCCGCGAACCAGCTTGTTCTTCGGGATTATGGCCGCACCCCGGGCGAAGAAGTTGCGGGTAAACCCGTGGGCAGCGTCCATGGGGATTCCATTGGCGTCCACGCCTGCGATTCGGCCAATGCCTGGCGGAACATGGCTCGAGTGAGCAATGCCAGAAATTGCTTCGCCAGCCTCATCCTTGGCGCTTACCAACTGGCCCTGGATCGCGTGGGCCGCGGCGGCGATTTCCTGAATTGGCAACCGTTGCCAATGCCTCGCTACATCTCAGAGGTCAAAGGAACCACCCAGGATGCTCTTTTGCAGGAGGCCGAAGAAGCCATTCGCGGCAATCTCCAAGCGCACGTGACGGGAATCATCCATCGCTATGGTGAATTGGGATTCTCCGAGCGCCCCGTTTTCGATTTGCTCCTCCGCTACGCCATCACCGAGGACGGCGCGCTTCACGCCGAAAAATTCTATCGGACCGTCTCGGAAGAATTCGCCAAAACCCGCGCCCCATTCCGGTGGCGGCATCTGATCGCACTCGGCCGCGTCACCGCCAGCGAATATGGGCGCCCCGCTGCCGGGATGGCCGAAGCCAGAGAACTTCTAAAAGTCTGATTTGGACTCGAATCTATTCGCCTAACAAATTTGGCGAAAATTTAATTTGATTTTTAAGCAATCGCTGCTTATGTTCCCCGTTCTTTTGGGAAGGAACGAGAGGTAAATTGAATAGCGAACTTTGTAAACGTGCCCTGGAAAAGGTTGGCAACCCCAACGTACTTGTAAATTTGGTCTCCCGCCGTGTCCGCCAGTTAAATGGCACCGGCGGCGCATCGCCATCCCGTCCCCTGCTCATCGAGACAGCGGGCCTGGGAATGGCGGATATTGCTTTAATTGAGATCGCCGAAGGTAAACTGGGCTGGGAAATGCTGGAGAAAACGGAAGGCGAGCATGCGGTTGAAAAGCCTTCGCGCAAGCGTTCCAGTTCCGCGGACAAATAACCGTCTCTGAACATTTTGCGCAAAAGCCAGAAGGACCATCTCTTCTGGCTTTTTTTGTATGGCCGAAAGCAACGAGATTGTTTCCAATCCAAAAGCCAGGCGCGATTACCACATCCTGGAAACGTACGAGGCTGGCCTGGCTTTGCGCGGAACTGAGGTCAAAGCTCTCCGCGCTGGCAAGGGACAGATCAGCGATGCTTTTGCCCGGGTTGAGAAGGACGAGGTCTGGCTCTACAACGCCCATATCGATGAATACGCCTTCGGCAACCGCGAAAACCATCAGCCCAAAGCGCCCCGAAAACTTCTCCTGCACAAATCGGAGATTCGCAAGCTCTTCGGACTTGCTGCCGTAAAAGGAAACGCCCTGTTTCCTCTTTCCTTCTACTGGAAGAATGGCCGGGTGAAAGTCGCCCTTGCGGTCGGAAAAGGAAAAGTCCAGTTCGACAAGCGCGAGGATATCAAGCGGCGTGACACCGAAAGAGAAATGAAACGCGCCACCATGCAACGTTTCAAGGGCAAGTAATCGCAAAATTGGCGCTACCAATGGTCTCGGCGGCGGCGTGATTCCATATCACCTTGGCCCAACGGATCTGCAACGAACAGGCTCACTCCCTCTATAACCATTCAACGCCCAAGTCCAGGTTCTTCAGCCTCTTGCGTGGGTGGGGTAAATAGCTCGATGATATGGCCATCAAGGTCGCAGAGGAAGATTTGGGTTGCGCCGTCGGGACGCCGGACCGGCCCGCGAAGCTCAATCCCGAGCTTCGCAAAATGATCCAACCAAGGTCCAACGTCCTGCACACGCAGCGCGAAATGGTTCCCTCGATGATGCGATTGAACCGGTTCGGTCCGTTCGCCGATGATGTGGAGTTCCTGGTTTTCGCCGAGTCGAAACCATGCGCCGGGAAAGGTGAAGGCTGGGCGGGGGATGCGTTCGAGTCGCAGGACGTTTGCGTAGAATTCGCACGTTTTTTCCACGTCCCGCACATGAACAGCGACGTGGTTTAATTCCAAAATCTTCATCGGCCGAGATTCTGATACGCCAGCCACAGCCCCCGGAAATACCGCATGACTCGCAACGGATCGGTGCTGGACGGAATTTCAGCAAGGCAGTAGCCGCTGAAGCCAGTCTCATTGAGCCGGGTGAGCAGTTTTCTGAAAGGATATTCCTCCAGGTAAAGATCGCGCATATGCACGGAAAAAATCTTGTCTTTTACCAGGTTAAAATTGGCATCAAATCCGTCCCCATCCAGATCGGTTTGGTTTGAATTCCAACAGACACCTACGTTTTTATGGTCAGCGGTATCAATGATCTTTTTGATGTTGGGCACCAGCGAGGTGCCAGCGCCATGCACCTCCAGACGGATGACCTGGCCATGATCGGCCGCGAACTGTCCCAGTTCGTGCAGTGCGCGGCCAATCTGCTCGAGCGTTTTTTCGACCGGGACTTCTTTAGGAAGCCCATTTGGTCTGACTTTGACTCCGGAAGCTCCGACATCCTGGGCTAAAACGATGTATTCTTTTGTAGCCTCGATTTCCCGCCGGAGTTTGTCCTGTTCAATCATCTGGTATTCGAACGCGCTCCCGAGCCCCATCAATTCCACCTTTGAATCGGCAAATCGCTTTCGAACTTCGGCTCGTTGCTGTTTATTGAGCGCCACTTCTACCCCATGGGCGTGGGTCGTTCGTAATTCCACCCCTTCGAAACCAGTTTCTTCGAAGTTTTTGATGATGGTGGGAACGTCCCAATCCTTGGCGATGTTGTAAGTGACGCTGCCCAGCTTCATCCGTTTGCTGGATTTGGTGGAGCGAGGTTGTTCCGCCGCACCTGTCTGGAGCAAGGCCGACGCAGACAACAGTGCGGTGGCAGAAAGGGCTTGGCGGCGAGTCAACTTCATCATTTCTTCCTCGATTTGAGCCGGCCCTTGAAGGTCAACTCCGCGACGCCCGATTTGTCCAGTTCACCGAGACCCTCTGTAACCATTCGGTCAAATTGTTTTTTGGTCGCGGCGGCAAGGGGTAGATTCAGCTTTTGTTCCTTCGCCAGGTCGAGCGCAATGCCGGAATCCTTTGCGGCATGGGACGCGGAGAAGAAACAGGAATGCTCGCGGTTTTGCATGTCCTCCCCATCGGTTTGAAGGACACGCGAGCCTGCGCCGGTCTGAGAAAACACTTCCCGGAGAACCCCGAGGTCCAGCCCAAGAGCTTCGCCCAGGCCAAGGCCCTCAGCCAGGCCAGCGGTGTTGATATTCATGACCATATTCACCAACGCTTTGACCTGGGCGGCTTTGCCCGCGCTCCCGACATAACGCATGGAACTGCTCAGCTTTCCCAGGATAGGCTTTACCTTGTTATAGGTTTGTTCGTCGCCGCCAAGCATCAGGTAAAGCGTGCCTTCCCGAGCCTGAGTAATGCTTGAAGCCATGCAAGCTTCGAGCGATGCCGCGCCGACCGCCTTGGCGCGCTTCTCAACCTCCACATGTGTCTTCGGGGAAATCGTGGCGCAATTGATAAAGATTTTTCCTTTGGCGTTCTTCAGAAGACTGGCTCCTTTGGCCGCGAAGATTGTATCCATGGCCGCATCGTCGGTTACGACCGTGATAATGACATCGGCCAGTTCCGTTACTCGCGCGAGGGATTTACAGGCCTCCGCGCCGATTTCCTGCGCAAGCTCCTTCGCCACTTTCCCGCGCGCATCATAAACCGCTGTCACCTGGTATCCGCAATCTTTGAGCCTTCGCGCCATATTCGAGCCCATCCGGCCCACACCTACTACTCCAATTTTTTCTGGCATAATAAAATTCCTTTCGTTCAAGCCGGGAGTTCAATCCGGCGTTTTGGGTGGGGCAGTTAAACACATTCCCGCCAGCGTAAAAATCTTTTTTTAACGTCCGCCAAAGTCCGCAGGAAATGCTGTGATTCCTCAGCGAAGGTCAAACCTCGTCGATTTTGCGGATTGCGGCGCGGATTTGAGCGATGTGCCTGGGAATGGCGGTCATCGGGTCTTCCTTTTCCTCATATTCGAGCACGATGTAGCCGGCATAACCGCCCTCATGGAGTGTTTTCAAAAGGCGATCAAAATCGGTTGGTTCCTTTTTCTCCATGAAGGGAACAACGGTTTTGGCCTGGACTGAAACGGCGTAAGGAGCGATGCGGGCCAGTTGCGCGTAGGGATCGGGGCTGGGACGGAGATTGCCCGAATCTAGAAAGACACCAAAGTTTTTGGATTCGATTGCTTTGACCACGCGCAGCAACTCATCGATGTCCTGCATGCGATCATGGTTCTCCAACCCCAGGATGACTCCGCGAGTCTCGGCATATTTGAGCGCTTCATTGATATTGGCGACGGTATTTTGGTAAAGCTTCTCGGGGGGGATGTCCTTCCCGCTCGTGCCGCCGAAAATGCGAATCACGGGAATGCCCAAATCGGCGAAGTGATCGATCCATGTGCGCGTGTATTCCAGCTCTTTCCTGCCCTGCTCGCTGTCGGGCGGATAGCTGAAATTGTTGCCCATGGCCGCGCTGGAAAGGTCCAGGCCGAGAAGATGGGCCTTGCGCCGAAGCTCGTTCAAATAGCCCTTCTCAACGGGATCAGGGAAATAATAGGAGGTTAACTCGGCCGCATCGAGCCGGATGTCCGCGCAATAGTCCAAAAAATCGAGAAGGTCCATATTCCCCTTGGTGCGCTTGCCTTTTTCGAACTTCATTGAGTCACGCAGAGAGTAGGCGGCAAGACCCACCCCCTTAATCCGCGGCTTGCGACGCTGGATGGGTTCGATACCGGATAATTTGGAGGTGAGAAGGGCCACTCCGGCCGCTCCGAGAAACTGTCTTCGATTAACCGAATGCATACATACTCCTTTTACCTGAGGCTTTCGAAAAAGACGAGACAAAGCGTATGCGTCGAATGACTCATTGCCGAAGATGTTTCTCGAGAAACTGGAGCACGGAGCGTTTGTACAGATCAGTATTAATCCCCCAGTATAAATCCTGGTGGTTTGCGCCTTCAAAGACCACCAATTCTTTTGGTTCCGCCGCAGCCTGGAATAAACGGCGTGATTGTTCGATGGTCGAGTGTTTGTCTTGCGCGCCCGCAAGGAAGAGCTTTGGTTGCGGGATGTCGTGGACCACATGTTCAGGGCGCAATTGATCGGTCGAAATCCCGAGGCGTGGTTTGATTTGCCACGACAGGAACGGCGTAAAGATGCCGCCCATTGGGCCCAGGACAATTTTAATCCGATTGGAGATCGCGTCCTCGACGTTGGAATAAACCAGTTCCAGGACATAAGCGTCCACGGCCAGACGTGGGTCGGCCAGGACCGCCGCAACTCCGCCAAGCGATACTCCCACAACGCCAATCTTTTCACCCGGACATTTTTCCTTCACGAATTTTACCGCTGCCTGCGCATCCCTGCTTTCGAGCCAGCCGAGCGTGATTTGTTTGCCAATACTTTCTCCATGCGCTTGAAAATCGAAAAGCAAAACAGAATAACCCGCTTTATGGAACAATTCCGCGCGTCCGAGCATTTCCTGGCGATTCCCGCGAACGCCGTGCATGAGAATGATCACTCCCTTCTGAGGTTCTCCGCGCGCAAACCATCCCTTGATTTCTGCTCCTGATTCACTTGGGAACGAAATATTTTCGGCGCCCAAAGCCGATGGAGCGGCGCCGATTTGCTTTTGCGCCGGTTTCGTCAACAACCAGCCAATCGCCCATAAACCGATAAAACCAAGGACAAGGAGGACTGTTGCGACTACGACACATTTCCTAAGAAAATTGCTCGATAGAATTTTTTGTGACTGCGGCTTCAATGGGCAGCAAGAAATTGTGGGTTCAGCTGCTTTGCGTACCCGATCCTCTTTATGAGGCACTGTGTACTCTCTTCCATCGTATCGGTCAATATTGGGCGAGATCTGGCGGGCTTGGGAAGCCACATTCGCGGATTGTGCGAAAGATCCCGAAGCCGAAAAGTAGACCTCGTCACGGGCCGTTCGCCGCTCCTCACCGCATCTGGACATTCAATCTACCCTCACCTACGTTGGCAATTCGCGGATGTACGTCTTCCCTAAACAATATGACATCATTGTGCTTGGCGCAGGGCACGCGGGAATTGAAGCGGCCCTGGCGGGCGCGCGCATGGGTTGCCAGACGTTGCTGCTGACGATCAATCTCGATACGATTGGCCAGATGTCTTGCAATCCGGCCATCGGCGGGCTAGCCAAGGGACATCTTACCCGTGAGATCGATGCCATGGGTGGAGAAATGGGCAAAGCCACGGACATGACCGGGTTGCAATTTCGGATGCTGAACACGAAAAAGGGTCCTTCAGTCTGGGCGCCCCGCGCGCAATGCGACAAGAAGGCCTATCAATTTCGGCTTAAGTGGATTTGCGAGCGGCAGCCAAACCTGGACGCCAGGCAAGGCCAGGCGGGCCGGCTTTCGCACAAGGACGGCGAAGTTTATGGTGTCGAGACCACCTTGGGCGTCCAGTATTTGGGGAAGACCGTGATCGTCACCACGGGCACCTTTTTGCGGGGGCTTATGCACATCGGCACGACTCAACAACAAGGAGGACGGGCGGGGGAAGCGGCAGCCATGGGCTTGTCGGGGTCACTCAAGGAAGTCGGTTTGGAGTTGGGACGCCTGAAGACCGGAACCCCTCCCCGCCTCAATCGCCGTTCGATTGATTTTTCGAAAACACAAGTCCAACCGGGAGATGATCCCGTGCCTTACTTTACCTTTTGGAAGGACGATCTGTTCGATCCGGAACTCAGCGGTGCAAACCCGGAGGATTTCGGCCATTCCAATGGAAAATATCCGCCCGGCTCTATCCTTGATCGGATCAATGGGCAGCTTCCCTGTCATATCACTTACACCACGGAAGGAACAGCCTGCCAGATTCGCGCGAATCTGCACAAATCACCGATGTACTCGGGGGTGATCGAAGGGATCGGACCCCGGTATTGCCCTTCGATTGAGGATAAAATCGTGAAGTTCCCGGACAAGGACCGGCACCAGATTTTTCTCGAACCGGAAGGAATCGCGACGGAAGAAATTTATGTGAACGGTTTTTCGACCTGCCTGCCCTTCGAGGTGCAGGTGGACCTGGTCAAAACCATTGTCGGCTGCGAAAATGCGGAAATTCTCCGCCCAGCTTACGCGGTGGAGTACGATTTTTCGTTCCCGACGCAGTTGTATCCCTCTCTGGAAACGAAAGTTTGTCGCAACCTCTATTGCGCTGGGCAAATCAATGGCACTTCGGGTTACGAAGAGGCCGGAGCGCAAGGTTTGATGGCGGGGATCAACGCCGCTCGTCGCGTCCAAGGAAAAGAGCCGATCGTTCTTCGTCGCGACCAGGCTTATATCGGCGTGCTCATCGACGATCTGGTGACCAAAGGGACAACCGAGCCATACCGGATGTTTACTTCGCGCGCCGAGTATCGTTTGCTCTTGCGCCAGGACAACGCCGACCTGCGGCTTTGCAAGATCGGTCATGAAATTGGACTTTTGCCTCAGCGGAACTACCGCAAATTCCAGGCGAAACTCGCCACAATCGAAAACGAGTTCGAGCGCCTTGATCGCACTCGCCAGGGGAGCGTGAGCATGACCCAACTGTTGCGGCGTCCCGAAGTCAGCTACAACGATCTGCCGCTGCGAGATGAAAGACTTTCAACGGAAGTCGTCCAGCAGGTGGAAATCACCATTAAATACGAAGGCTACATCGATCGCCAGGAGGAGGATGTTTCCAAGTTCAAGAAAATGGAGGATAAACAGATTCCGGATTGGATCGATTATTCGACTGTTCCCAGCCTGCGGAAGGAGGCGCGTCAGAAACTGGAGAAGATTCGTCCCACGACTTTGGGTCAGGCCTCGCGTATTTCCGGAGTTTCTCCGGCGGACATTAGTATCCTGATGGTCTGGATGAAACGTGGACCCGAGGCGCCAAAGCAGGCAGAGGAGATAGCCGCGCTATGAAGTCTTGGGCGCTGGCCGACTCCATTTTGGGGTGGGATTGGCGACTGTAAAGCGAACCCGTTTGTCTGGACTGTTGGCGGTGTAGATTGAATAGCTGAACGGTTCCTGGCGCAAAGTTCCACTGAGAATTCGCCTGAGCCGATGATGCACGAGCCACAAGGGACGCAACCTTCTCGCCCAACTTGGAGCCAAAGCGTGGAATTCTTTTCTTTCGCGCATCGCGTTCGGAAGCAAATTCATGTTCTGCCCCGTCTCGGTGAAGATGGACGTATAATAACGGAGCACGCCCATCCGCACACCAGCCCGTATGGCGCGCAAAATCCAATCGGAATCGCCCAGGTCGCGATATTTGGTATCGAAAAGCAGTTTGCGTTGCTCAATCACAGAGCGCCGCAGAAATGTGCTGCACGTTAATGTCGCCAAATAGCAGACGGAGGTATGGTTTTCCAGCGGAAGCAGGACTTTTCGGAAGCAATTGAAACGGCCATCCGATTCCACTACTACCGTGTCCGCAAATAGCATTTCGATCTCCGGATGCTCCTGGAAGTATTGCGAGACATTCTGCAACGCCCCCGGGAGATACTGTTCGTCGCAATTGACGTAAGCGAGGATGTCGCCTTTGGCCCGGAGAAACCCACGATTGACCGCGTCATACATCCCCTTGTCTTTTTCGATAAACGCTTTGACTCGTGGATCGCGAGGTAGCCAATCCTCGGTACCGTCGTCGGAGCATGAGTCCTGGACGATATGCTCCAACTCAACGCCCTGGTCGGCCACGGAAGGGATGCAGAGCTTCAGCCAATTCGAGTTTCTGAAGCTCGGAGTAATTATCGAGAATTGCACCGCGCTTAAATGCCGCTTTGCTTTGCCATCTGGTCGTAAATCCAGGCGTAAGTCTTTTCCAGGCCATCGCGCAGGCGCACCGACGGCTCCCAGCCCAGATATTTGCGAATCAAAGTATTATCGCTGTTGCGGCCATTCACGCCTTTCGGAGCATCGAGTTTGTAAGTTCTCTTTAATGTAATCCCTGCAATGCTCTCAACGATATCAACCAACTGATTGATGGAGACTAATTCGCTGCTGCCCAGGTTAATCGGTTCGAGAATCTCGCTCGCAAGAATCGTTTTCGTGCCCTTCAGGCAATCATCGATATACATGAAACTGCGGGTTTGCTTGCCATCTCCCCAAATTTCGATTTGATGATTACCTGAGCGCTTGGCCTCGATCACTTTGCGGCAGACGGCTGCGGGCGCTTTTTCGCGGCCTCCATCGTAAGTCCCATGAGGGCCGTAAACGTTGTGGTAGCGCGCGACCCGCGTTTGTACACCGAAGTCCTCGCGGAAATGGCGACACATCCGTTCGCTAAAAAGCTTCTCCCATCCATAACCATCCTCCGGCATGGCGGGATAGGCATCGCTTTCCTTCAGGGCGGTGACGTCCGGCGAAGTCTGCTTGTCCGCCGCATAAACGCAGGCCGAAGAAGCATAGAAAAAGCGCTTCACTCCATGTTCCTTTGCCGCCATGAGCAGATGCGTGTTGATCAGCACCGAAAGCATGCAAAGCGCGCGGTTATGCTCGATAAAACCCATACCGCCCATGTCCGCAGCCAGGTTGTAAACGATGTCCGCACCTTCCAAGGCTTTGAAGCAGGCATCCTTCTCCTGAAGATTCATTTGAAGGTTCTCGACTTCCGGAAAGCGCTGGTACCATTCGGAAAAGGGCTTGCTATCGAGACTGCGAATGTTTTCAAAGCCATCGCGCAACAGGCTGGCCACGAGATGCCCGCCAATAAAACCGCCACCGCCACAAATAACAACACGTTCAGAACTCATACTGCTAAGGTGGGGGAATTTTACTGAATGAAACGCGCAATTCCAGCAGAATCGGGCCTCACCCATGATCTTATCTTCCTGGCGCGTTGACCCACCAAATCAAACTTGATACACAGAAAGCCCTGAAAGTTCGCGAAGCCATCAATATGGTTGAGTCGGACGGCTGGTATTTGGCTCGGAGCGCGGGAGCCACCGGCAGTTCAAGCATCCGACAAAGCCCGGCATCGTCACTATTGCCGGGCATCCGGGTGTTGATATTCCGAGGGGCACACTGAACAGTATTTTGAAGCAAGCCGGATTAAAGGATTGATCTATGCGATGCGCAATTGTTATTGAGCGAGGCCCCACGAGCTATGGAGCATATGTTCCGGATTTACCGGGATGCGTGGCCGCTGCGGACTCCAAGGAGGAGGCATTACAACTGATTCGCGAAGCTATTGAGCTTCACATCGAGGAGATGCGCGAAGAGGGCTTGCCGATTCCTGATCCTTTATCCAGTGCCGAATATGTCGAGGTTTCAATGGTCTAATCAGATCCCCGCTCCTGGTTATTCCAGATTTCCTTGATGAAGGAGCTGCACCGCTTAAACCGCTGATTATAATGGAAATAAGATTGCTGTAAGGGCGGAAATTGATAATCTCGCGCCAGATCATGACCAAATGACGGAAACGCGCTTAAAAAAGCTCGAAGGGGCCAGGGCGGTTCTAGGGGTGGACATGGTGGGCTTCTCCCGGATGCGGGACGAGGACCAACTGACGGCAATACAACAGGTGATTGAGTGGATTCGTCAAAGCCTGGCAAATCATGGACTAGACCAGGAAAATTACCGTTGGAGTCCCGCGGGAGACGGTGGTTACCTGACGTTTGATTCAAGTGCCGCTTGCAGAGCGGCAATTGATATCGCCATAACTCTTTGCCGTAAAACGAGGGAAACAACCTGGAGAACCACAACTGGAGACGCTATTCAGCTAAAATTTGCGGTTCATGCCGGAACTGTTGTCGAAAGTTCCGAACTGGGACGAGAAAGCAATATCTGGGGAGAAGGGATCAACACTGCTGAGCGCATATTGGGAATTTGCGCCCCATCTCAGATTCTAATTTCTCAACCTTATTTTGACCTTTATGTGAAGTCGCGCGGGGACAAGATTTTCAATGTGGGCGACGTGCATTGGCGCACCGTAAAGCACGGATTGCAAGTTGCCGTGATGAACGTGAATCGGCATGACGTAGGCCTGAATACAGAAGAATCCGGGGCGACTCAATGGCGGGCCATTGGCTCTCTTTGGCAAAGAACAATTCAGGAATACCAGTTTCTAATACACGACGCCTTGAAGTCGGCGGAATCGGTGCCAGCATTGGCTGCCGCAAAATTTTTATTGAATCTCGGGGATCAGGAGACAGCCTACAAAGTCTGTTGCATGATCGGGCAATCCGAAGACCGTCCCTGGGCAAATTATCAGGTGAAGCAGAATCCGCTTTTTGCCCGAATGCCGGCTGACCTGTTGATGAAGGTGATAGCGGAATCGACTCCGAGGCTTTTTCAAAAGGGTGATATTCTGTGCGAAGAAGGGGACCTGGCGGGAAGTTGCTTTTTTCCGGTTTCAGGGACAATCGCGGTTGAGGCTACTGGAGTGAATAAGCGCATATCCTTTGGTGAGATTATTGGCGAATTTTCTCTCTGGATTCCAAACATCAGGCGCACGGCCCGTCTTCGCGCGCTTGATGATAGCCTGCTTCTGGAGGTCAGTAATTCCCGTTTTAATGCAGTCCTGGAGAAAGCTCCCCCCGCGGTGGGGAATGATATTTACAAGATCATCAAAAGCCGGATCATGGAAAACGTTTTCAAGTCGACAATTCTATTTCCCGGCCTGGCCGATTCCCTCAAAAAGAGCATGTCCTCGGTTCCGCTCTCGTGCGAGAAACACGCGGCGGGCAGTTGCCTCGATTTATCGACTTCAGCCTACGTCCTCTTTAACGGGAAAGTCTGCATCGATTCTTCCGAGGGCATTGAGTTGGTCATAGAAGCTCACGGCAGGATTGGCGGCGAACAGGTTATAGGGATTATCTGTGACTTTGCGCCGACCGATGGCAAGGAAGCCAAAGTCATCGAGGATTCGGTTGTAGTCGAACTGCCTCACGCGGTTCTCCGTCAATGGCAGAAGAAATTTCCCGCTATTCGAGATGCCTGGAACCGGCTTGGAGGCGCGCGTTTAGGGCAAATGCAGCAGCAGATGAAACGAGAAGACGATACTCAGAGTGATGATACGGATTCATATTTAATCGTGAAAACTGTTATGGAAAACAAATTACGTTCCTTGAAGGCTCGGGCGCTTGCGCTTAACACGCGTCTGGAGGATCTCAAAGACCGGCGCGACCGAGGCCGCCTAGATGAAGGAAGATACGTCGATCTTACTGTGGATCTCGACAACGAGCGAAATAAGATCTTGTTCGAGTTGCAGGATATTCTGGCGGGCAAAGACCAGGACCTCGATGAGATTTTGAATGATGCCACAAACGGAGTGCCGGATGAGGAGTTAAGAGGAAAATTGGTGAAGGTTGCGGCCAAGAAGAATCTGGGCGACACATTTGTTGCTAAATTGAACGAACATAAAGGAACGATCGTATCCTGGCTTGTTGAAATTGGATCGGCCCTGGCCTCGCGCATTCCTTAGCATCAAGAAAATTCCAATGGCCGGTCTATCGTAAGCTCTTTATGTAGAGAATCAGGGCCTCGATCTGTGGATCAGAAATCAGGCCTTCGTAACTGGGCATGGCCACATCGCCCTTTTCAAAACCTTTCACGATTTTAGTCGAGGGTTGTTGGATGGACTCTCGAAGGTAACCCTCGGTCGCCATTGTTTTGGGCGCATTCGCAAACAATCGTTCGCTTCCGAACACGCCTTTCCAGGTCGGGCCGACTTTGCCCTGGGTGCTGCCATCATTCGAATGGCACAGTTCACAGCCCAGCAGTGTCGCCAATCGTTTGCCTTCCTCCGCAGTGACGGGTGTTTCGGCCAGGGCGGTCGGTGCCTTGTAATCGAGGTCAACTGCAATAGGTGGGAACCCTTCCGCGCCCGGCGTAAACGGAGCGAGATCGTAAGGTGTAAAGCATGCATTCTGTTCGAAAGTTTTGCCTTCGACGGTAGCGAGGCTCCAGCCAAAACGCATCTGCATCACCGGTTTCATGTCCGGTATTCCAACAAAAACCGTTTTACCATCATTGGAGAGATAGGCGCTGCTCGGGGTCATGGCGTCCTGTCCTTTCGTTCCATCGAGCTTGAAATGCGGCGAGCCATAATCGGCGGTGCGTTTGTAATTCCAGCGTTCTGCCGAATAGTTCGCCAGGTTTGTGGCATGCTGCGGATTAAGGGGAAAATCAAAGCGCAAAAGTATGCCCTTATCCATAGGCACAACCGCCGTGGGCATCGTGCTTTGCGCGCCGGTATAACGGATCCGAGCAAGCCCGCTGATCCGATTTGCGGCGGTGCCGAAGATTTGAAATCCAATCACATAAAGTTGTCCATCCACTGGATTCACCGCCCCGTTCATTGGCGAAAACTGCAGGTCGCGAGTCAGACTCAAAATAGCGGCCTGCGTCCGTGTCGTTCGTTGATTCAAAAGAACCGTAAAAATCTCAGGGCGAAAGTAGGCCAGGTGAATCAAGTGATCATTCAGCGGTCCCATTTTTGTGTCGGCAAGCCACACCTGTGTGGCGCCGGAGGAATTCACAGGGTATGGAATCCAGGTCAGCGGTTCAGCAATCGGCGCGGGATATTTTTCCTTCGGCAGCAATCGACTTAAGAAACCATAAAACTGCCCGTCTCTCACAATGTGCAGAGGAGTGGTCGGAACATAATTCCCCTGTTGATCGCTTGCAGTGACCAGGCCTGTTTTCGGATGCACTCCCACGTACGGCGACCGAAATCCATACCCCAGCGTAGTCGCGGTTTTCCCATCGGGCGAAATGCGCATGACCTTGCCGTTATCCTTTCCCATATGGCTCATTTGAATCCCGCCTTTGCCAATAACGAACGAGCCGTCCGGCGCCAGTTTCATACCGTGCGCGTATTCGCGTGTCTCGGAGGTCTGCGCGAAGGCATTCGAAAACATTTCATAAACATCCGCTTCCCCGTTTCCGTCTGTATCCCTCAAGCGCCAAATCCCATTTCGATCAAATACGAAAACCTCGTTCTCTCGAATGCAAAGGCTCATCGGTTCGTGCAAACCCGAAGCAAATCGCCGCCATTTCACCTCGTTCAAATCGCCTGCTAAACCGGAAATGATCCAGACATCGCCATCAAAGCTCACCGATGCCGCCCGTCCATCCGAGAAAAAAGCGATATCGGCCAGACGAACATTCCGGCGCCATGGGTTGGGCACAGGTATTTCAATGTCATCGGTCACGTAAGCGGTTTTACTCTGAGAAAGATGCCCTTTGGTTGTGACCAGATCAGGCCAGCGGATTCGCGGTATCTCTTCCGAGCGCTTTCCGAGGAGGGCAGGTCGGGCCTCTGGCCCAATGAGCACATCAAATTTTTGTATATTTTTCGCGGGAGGCACGTGGACAACCCAAAGCCCATTTGTTTTTTCAAGCAACGGCTCCTCCTTTTTGGACATTCCTTTGCCTGAAGCCACAGCTACCTCAATCGACTCGGCCACACTGGCCTTATTGCCAATCGCCAATGAAAGCTCCTCTGCATGGGCAGGAACTTCAAACCGCCTTTGGACGATCCAATTTGTCCTCTGCGACCCTCCTGACGCCCACTCTCGAACAGCCGTGGACCCGACGTGATATTCGAGCGAGACTCCTTCAGATGTGAATCGAATGGCATCGAACCTCCCCAGGCTCGGTTGCAAAGCTCCGCGCCCAATCTCCTCCTTGTCGGGGCAAGGCTCACGCGGGTCGTCAGTTGAAATGCGAGAGCCAATCTGCCAACCAGGATAGATCCCATTGGCAATCGATGGAGTCCCCATCGGTTCGGGAAGGTGTTCTTCCCCCTCAACCGCCTTCTTTCCCGCGTCATGATACGAAATCCGCGCCATCGCGGTTTCGGAAACATCTTTGCCCTTCCAAATCGCGGCCATTCGAATCAAATCCGTATCGAAACAGGCCCAAAGCTCATGCCCTAAATTCAAGACGATTCCCCGCGCTGTAAGGTTGTTAGTGGGCCAACTCTTATCCGTTTTTCTCGCATCCAAAGCGGAGGAGAAAAAGGGAAAGTTGGGTTCGACAAAGTCCGCCCAATCCCCGATGGGAGGTTTATCGAAAACGGGCTGCGCTGAAGCGAGCAAAGCCGCCCCAAGGCACCATGTAAAAACCAGCAATTTACCCGTGGTGAGCCGATTCATTTTGTTACCAGACGAGCTTAATCGATTATTTACTCACGTCAGCTTGCAAAATGAATGAATTAGACTTTATTCAATGCGATCAAAAACCTGGTTCACCTAACATTTTTTATGCCGTTGAAGTTTGGCCGCCATCTCGCGCTTGGAATCGCCAGCCTTATTGCGTTCCTGGCGCTTGCTGCTTGCCAGACCTCCTCCGATCGTGTCCAAACCGTTACTCCGATCACCTGGCCCTCTCCGGCGACACCACCGTCTGCCGCCACGAATCTGGCCGTTCAATCTATCGAAACAAACCAGGTCATTGCGCTTGTCCCGGAAGCACAAAAACCGCCGGAGCCAATACCAGAACCACCGCCTGAAATTCCGCCCCCAGAGCCACCGATAATTGAGCTTGAACCACAACCTTCATTCGCGCTTCCACCGGGGCTTATCGCCGTCGATCTTTGGACCAGCCAATCTGGCCTCCCCAGCCCCCAGCTAATTCGTTCCACTGCGCCACCCGTGTTCAAGGTCGAGACCACTCAAGGCACTCTTTCCATCATCACGGGTCAGCGCTTTGCCAAATGGAATAACCTCATCATCTGCCTTGGCTATCCGCCGATCATCCAAAAGGGAAAACTTCTGGTCAATTCGCTCGATGTTCAAAAAACATTTCATCCTCTCCTGACCACCAAGCTGGCATTGCATTCCACCAACCGCGTTCTCGTCATCGACCCCGGTCACGGCGGTGTTAATCCCGGCGCGAAGTCCGCTGTGCGCAATCGTTGGGAAAAGGAACTGACGCTCGATTGGGCGTTGCGGATCGAACGTCTCCTGGCGGATTCCGGCTGGCATGTGGTACTGACCCGGCGCGACGACACCGATGTTTCGCTTCCCAATCGCATTGGGATCGCCGACCAGGTCCAGGCCGATCTCTTCATCAGTCTTCATTTCAATTCCAACGAACATAGCGGCAGCGTTTCCGCGCACGGCCAGGAAGGAATCGAAACCTATTGCCTCACTCCCGCGGGCATGCCCTCGAATATTATTCGCGAATCAATCGCAGACGATCCTCGAAAAACTTTCCCCAATAACACTTTTGATTCGGACAACCTCCTCCTTGCCGCCCGCATGCAATCAAGCATGGTCAAAGCCACGGCCCGGAAAGACCGCGGGGTGCGGCGCGCCCGTTTCATGACCGTTCTCCGCGAACAGCAGCGCCCAGCCGTGCTTCTCGAAGGCGGTTTCCTGTCCAGCACAAGCGAGGCCACACTGATCACCGATCCCAAATATCGCGAAGCCCTTGCCCGCGCAGTTTGTGACGCGCTGCCGGATTAATCCATGGCCGCATCCGACAAAATCCTCGTCACAGGCGGCGCTGGTTTCATCGGCTCACATTTGGTCGAGCGCCTTCTGGCCGACGGCGCTTCGGTAGTGGTGATAGACGATCTTTCTACGGGGTCACTGGAGAATCTTTCCGCGGTCAAAGACAACCCACGACTTCAAATCATCCAAAGCCGTGTGTCCGGCTGCCCCGACCTGCCCGTCATCGCCGCCCAATGCAGCTACATCTATCATCTTGCGGCTGCGGTGGGTGTCGAATTAGTCATGCACTCACCAATTTACACTATCCAGAACAATCTGGACGAAACTGAAGCGGTTCTCGAATCAGCAGGCGCTTCCTCGACCCCGGTTCTCATCGCCTCCACTTCCGAGGTTTATGGCAAAAGCCAAAAACCAGTCTTCGCCGAAACGGACGATCTCCTGATCGGGCCTCCGAATCTTGGGCGCTGGAGCTACGCCTGTTCCAAGCTAATGGATGAATTCCTAGCGCTCGCTTATTATCGCGAACGCAAACTTCCTGTCACCATTGCCCGGCTCTTTAACACCGTCGGCCCGCGACAAACAGGTCGTTATGGGATGGTTTTGCCGCGGTTTATCGCGGCGGCCCTCAAGAATGAGCCGCTCCAGGTCTTTGGCACGGGCGAACAAACTCGATGCTTTTGTTACGTGAGTGATACAGTGGAAGCGTTGGTCCGCATTTCGAAGGGCGGCTCATCAGGGCAGATTTTCAACGTGGGCAGCACTGAAGAAAACTCCATTCGCGGGCTCGCTGAAAAGGTCATTGCAGTCTTAAATTCCGGCTCCAGGATCGAATTCATCCCCTATTCCGCGGCCTATGTGGAAGGATTCGAAGATATGCAGCGTCGCAAACCCATGATCGACAAATTGTCTGATGCCACAGGTTTTTCTCCTTCTGTTCGGCTCGAAGACATTATTCTTAAAACGGCTGAACACTTGCGATGCATGGGTTCATGAGGTTGGAAACGCGACTTGAACGGCCTTGCGAATGCGCACTCCATTCACGACTTGAAGGCGTTACCAAACAGGCGAAACCGTTCGGCGAAATCACGCATCGAGTTTTACTTCTTCTTTCCTTTTTCAGGGCGGAGACTTTCACCAACTTGCCGTCCTGGAGAATTTTATTTTTTGGAGGGACAGCCCGGCGTGGGAGGGAATGTCCAAGGCCCAAAACCTAATGACCAAGGAATGACCAAGGGCCAAATCCCAAATTCGAGAGTCAACATTTTGGTGGGATGGGGAAGTGGGATTTGGTGGGATGCGCGGGATTCCCAGGCGTTTTTGCGAATTTTGGTGGGATGAGTTCAGAGCGGTTCGAAGGTTCAAGGTTGGAAGGTTCGAAAGTTCGGGAAACCGGCGGGAGTCTACATTTCCGGGTTGGTCAGTTGGGGTTTGTCCCGTCTTCGCTGAAGCTATGGCGGGCAGGCCGTGGTCAGTTGCTTGTGGATTTTTTTGAAAGCGGCTTTTGGCGGCTAATGCGGCTTTACGGGGGTTTGATGATGGATTTTGGTGGATCGAGAACCGGGACGGCAGGGAAATCATTCTTTTAGAGGGACGGTCGGCAAAGCCGGGAATGACCAAGGACCAAGCATTAATGACCAAGGAATGCCTCAAGGTCCAAGGAACAAAGCGGCGGTCCACTTTTTGCCCGCTCGGTTCGGGCGGATATGCGAAGCGGCTTTTGGCGGCTAATGCGGCTTTTCGGGGGGTTTTTCGTGACTTTTGACGGATGAAGATTCCTTTAACCACGAAGACATCCTCCTTCGCTGAAGCTACGGAGGACAGGCAAAGATCATGAAGATCGGAGGAAGAAGAGAATTTTATTTTTTGGAGGGACAGCCCGGCGTGGGAGGGAATGTCCAAGGCCCAAAACCTAATGACCAAGGAATGACCAAGGGCCAAATCCCAAATTCGAGAGTCAACATTTTGGTGGGATGAGTTCAGAGCGGTTCGAAAGGTTCAAGGTTGGAAGGTTCGAAAGTTCGGGAAACCGGCGGGAGTCTACATTTCCGGGTTGGTCAGTTGGGGTTTGTCCCGTCTTCGCTGAAGCTATGGCGGGCAGGCCGTGGTCAGTTGCTTGTGGATTTTTTTGAAAGCGGCTTTTGGCGGCTAATGCGGCTTTACGGGGGTTTGATGATGGATTTTGGTGGATCGAGAACCGGGACGGCAGGGAAATCATTCTTTTAGAGGGACGGTGCACAAAGCCGGGAATGACCAAGGTCCAAGGGACCTGCCGTCCAAGCGAAATGACCAAAAAAGTTCGGAACTTGGTTTGAAGGTTCGAAGGTTTGGAAAAAGGGAAGGAGTCTACATTTTGGTCGAAACGTTCAGGCGGATATTTGAAGCGGCTTTTGGCGGCTAATGCGGCTTTTCGGGGGGTTTTTCGTGACTTTTGACGGATGAAGATTCCTTTAACCACCAAGACATCCTCCTTCGCTGAAGCTACGGAGGACAGGCAAAGATCACCAAGGCCGGAGGAAGAAAACTCCGGTTGGAGGGCGGGGGAGGTTTGGCCGGTTTTTCTGACGAGGGTTAGGTCGTGTAACGGGTTCGCTGGATAAGTGAGCCTTCTGACGTCGGCTGCTACGCCGGTGATGGAGGGAGACACTTCTTGCGTGGATGGTGAATTGCACGATGGTGGTTCGCGGCTGGAAGTGGCTCTTTCAATGCAGCACGTAGAATGCAGAGTGCAGAATTCCAAAGTACGGAACTGTTGCGTGGATGGTGAATTGCTTTCCGGGGATGGTTCACGCGCGGCAGCAGTTGTGAATCCCGGGATGAACGCGGGGATCACGACTGCTTTGGCGGAACCATCGCCGGAATGCCGACGATAGTTTCTCATATGCAGTTAGAGTAGCGGAATGAGCATGGAATT
>JADMIO010604098.1_pt1 | contig 28714 bp, 7 predicted proteins | sample 8958161 | NCBI WGS metagenome assembly JADMIO01 (sample SAMN16585339, study PRJNA669376) | soil metagenome | isolation source: Crop rotation soil | place: USA: Cullars Rotation, Alabama | collected 2011 | reverse complement strand
GGGAAGGCTGACGTTTTGCCCGCCGATGGTGGAGATGAAAGTGTTGGTGGTATTGATGGCGAGGAGGAAAGCGCCGGTGAACTTGAATCCGGAACCCTGGTAGCCGCTGCCGACGCTGAGGGAAATCTTCGCGGCGAGGCCAGCCTGGCTGATGAGGAGGGCGCCCTGAGCGTTCAAGGAGAGCAAGGTATTTCCACCGACGATAGCCTTGAGGACGGCGCTGGCGGCGATTTCAATGCCATTCGCGCCGGCGCTGAGGGTAAAGCTGCCTTCCAGTCTGAAGCCGGTGCCGCTGCTGATGGTGAGCTGGAGGTAACCAGCGATGGCCAGGCGAACGTAGGGTCCGGCCTGAAGGTTGACTGGGACACCACCGATGGCGGCAATGGACTGGCTCATGGTGTTGAGCTCGAAGCTGAAGCTGCCCCCAAAAGTGAACCCGACGCCACCGGAGTTTGAGCCAACACCCAGAGTGAGGGCGATTTTGGCGGCGATGCCGCGGTCGTTGATGAGGAGAGCTCCAAGGGCGTCGAACTGCAGGATAATGGCGCCGGCGACTTTGGCCTGGAGCTTGGCGTTTGCGGCGATACTGAGCCCAGTGGTGCCGACGGAGAGGTCGAAAATACCGGCCAGGAACAGACCCGTGCCGCCCGCGGCAAAACCGAGGGTGCCATCGGCGTGAACGCGGGCATAAATGCCCGCCTGCAAGTCGGGCACGCTGTCACCGTTGAGATCGACGGCCTGGTTGGTTGTGTTCAGCTCGAGAGTGAGCGTGGCGTTGAAGATGAATCCGTTGCCGTTAAGCACGGCGTTGCTGCCGACCGTCAAGTTAAGCCGGCCCGCAACAGCATAAATTGGCGCAGCCTGAGTGCCGAGATTTACGATCCTCAACCCGCCGGAGACACTGAGGCGCAGGAGGGTCACGGCTGGAATCGAATCGGTCGGATTAGGATCGAAGAGAAGGAGGAGCAAGCCATCAACGGCGACCGTGAAGCCCGTTCCGGACGCGGAAACCAGAATGCTGCCTTCGATGCGGAAGCCGACCACACCGCCTATGGAGAATTGGATGAAGCCCGAGGCGCGAATGACAACGGTGGAGGCGGCAAGCGTGACGCCATCGATGGTGACCGGCGCGGTGTCGGTATTGATTTGAACCGAGACATTGAACGCGAGTTGGAAGCCGGTGCCTCCGATTTCCTGCCCGGAGCCGGGATCGCCCGCGCCCGCGGCCACTCCGACGCGGATGAACCCGGCGATTCGAGGGACGGTGGTGAACCGGATCTGGAGAGCGCCAGCGGCGCTGACGGCGACGAAGGAACCGCCGGTCAAGGAGGCCTCCGCGATGATTTGCAGCATCGTCGGCGAGATAACGAAATCGAATCGGCCCAGGAGAGTCAGGGAAGTGTTGTTTGACGTGGAAAAACTGAGAGAGCCGGCGGCCGCCAGATGGAGCGTCAGCCCGGGAAGACTAATGGTCTGGAGGGTGGTGCCTCGCTGGCCGGTCTTCGTGTCGATGGCAAAGCTCTGAACGTCCTTGGCGACGGAACCGGTATTGAACTCAAGCAGGAAGGCGGCACTGAGCTGGAATCCGACGGCGAGATCGGTCGAGGTGCCTGCCCTGAGCGAGAAGAGAGCGCGGCCATAGATTCCGTCGCGATCGACGCCGAAATTGACGGCGCCGATGAGATCGAAGAGCGGAGTGGAAGAGCCGGGAATCTTGATGCTGGTGATAACAAAAGCATCGACGGCGAGCTGGGTGGTGCTGAGAGAGAAGCGGAAAACGCCCTGGAGCTTCAAGACGGGATTCGCAACGTCGCCAAAGTAAAGATCCGCCTTGGCGGCAATGGTCATGTAGGCGCCGGAGGCGGCGGGATCATCCACGAGGAGATTCGCCGTGGCCGACGTGGGCGCGGTGGCGTAGGCGGCGTTGAGCTTCGGCGCGCGGCCAAAAATAACGATCGGATCATTCCCAACCACGGCCGTCAGCATCGGCGACGGGTAGATCGTTTGATCCGTGCCAAAGGTATTGATGTACGCCTCGATGTTACCGCCCAGATGAACACCCGGAAGATCGAGGCTCGCGCCGAGCTTGAATATGCCGGCGAAGCCAACCGGGTTCGCGCCAATCACAAGAGCCACCTTGACCCGGACATCGAGAATCTTGTTTCCGCCGGGAGAAATCGTAAGGACACCGTCCTGGAACATTTCGAGGCGCGTGGTCGAAATCTTCAACTGAAATGCCCCGGTCGCCCGGAACCATTCAGGGCCCATCTGGGTGTGAGTGGAATCCGTGAAAGCGGGGAAGCGGAATATGACCTGCACATAAGCGGCGATGAGCAGGGTCTTGGCAGTGAGCGTGAACGCCTGGGTTTCGTTGCGGAGAATGAACTGGTAATCCTGCGGCACCGCAGCCCCGCCTGGCGGTGGGAGGACGGACAGGTCGGCGAGCTGAATAAAGTACTGGCGTTTGGTGCCCCCGGTGAAGGTGTCATCCACGCGCCAGAGGGTGCCGCCAATGATGGTGACGACCTTATAGGCGCTCGCGCTGAGCGGATTGTGGCCCGTGACCGCGTCCGTGGAGGGATCGAACCTTGCCTTGAGCTGCGCCGGCAGCGTGGCGGAATTCAACGAAGCGATAATCGAATCGCGCTCGGCGTCGGAAGCCGGATCGTAGATGCCGCGGTTATCGCCAGGTGTGCGATCCAGGAATTTATCCCCGGGAATGCCCGCAAGAGTAAGAGTCTCGTGCTTGTCGGTCCGGCTCGTATTGATCTGGAGAACACCGGCGGCCTTGATATCGAGGCCGATGTTCTTCAGGCCTTCAAGATTGGTCTCGAGCTTGACCACGCCCCAGAGCCTCGGAAGCTGAATTCCGTGCAGGGGGCTGTCGTTGGCGACCGTGACACCCAGGTCGGCGAGGAGTTCAGCCGGGGTGACGGCATCCGGATCCACTACTGCGCGAATCTCGAAGAACGTTTCCTGGAGCAATGCTCGATTGAGAAGTATGAGCTGAGGCCCGGTGGGATTCTTAGAATGCAGCAAGGTGGACGCAGCCGAGGGCACGAGGCCCGCAGCGGTGATATCATTGTAAAATGATGCTTTCGTAAGAACATTCGCATTCAGGTCGTCCAGTAGAAATTGGCGTTTCTGCGCGAGAGTCAGGGCAGCGTCAGTCATCCGCGTGTGCGTCAACGGAGTGAGCGCATCCCATACTTTAAGAGAAGGAGCATCAGAATGCGCAATCAGCTTGTTCAAGAATGCCGAAAAGCCCGCATCGGTAAAATCATCAGCCGTGAACAACGGCGGAATGTTGATCACGATTTGTTTCGGGATCTGCAGGATGAAGCGGCCCGACACGGAGGCGAGATTGCCCACGTAGATGACGCGGAAGGTGCCGTCAAAATCGAGCTGGAATCGACCGTTATCGGGGTCGGCCTGGAATAGGACATGGCCGCGGATGCTGAAGATGGGCTCATCGGTCAGACCCGCGGCATCGAGAGTAATGCCGCCCTGGAGCTCGATGTAAAACACCTTGGGAGTCGGGCGGACAGTGATCGCCGCAGCGGAAGCGGCGAACGTGTTACCGGCGCTGTCAGTCCATGTATTGATCGTGATCGTGACGTCGCCGGCGCGGAAGGTGGCGGGGGACGTGTAGCGGACGGTAACGGAGCCATCCTTCGGATTCGTCGCAATGATGACACCCGTGAGAGTGGCGCCGCTGGATATGCCGGTGCCGGACAGCGTAAGCGTCGGCAAGACTCCGACAGTGGCGCCGGTGGTGGGGCGCAGGATGACCTCGATGTATCGGCCTGTCGCGGCGGAGTCAAAAATTCCGGCCTTCTGGCCATTGGCAAGATCGTTAAGGCTGCCATCCAGGAAGAAGCCGCCACCGGTAACATTGGTCAGAGTCGCGGTGGGCCTTTCGAGAACGAACGACTCAACGTCTTCGATGTTGGTGACACCCGCGGAATCGGAGAATGAGGCCTCGATGAATTTGACGGTGACCAGGCCGGGTTTGAGAGCGCCGGAAAGGGTGTAGCGCCAGACGTTGGTTCCGGCGAGCGCGCCGGGCTGAGTGGGAACACCGTTCACGGTAAGCAGCGTGCCGTCAAAGAGGCGGACTTCGATCTCCTGATCGACATCGGTGAGAGATGCTGAGTTGATGCCGCTGCCGGAGGCGGGCGTGAAGCGGACGTCGATGTGAAAATTAGCTACGACCGCAAACGCGGTGACTCCAGTGAACGAGGCGTTAGCCGGGCTGACGAGATCGGCGGTGGAGCCATCAACAGTGAAAGTCAGCGTCTGGGCCAGACGGCGAAGCTCCAGGCGAGCCTCGCCGGGAATATCGAGGAATTGGATGAAGAACTGTTTGGGACCATCGGTGATTGACCAGAGCTGGCCGGGGGTGACGACCACGAGCGAGGAGGTGGCGCTGAGTGAATTGTCGCCGGTGAACAGGTCGCGAATGCCGGAAGGCAGCGCGGCCGCGTTGAGGCTGTTAATGAATGTGGCAGTGGAATCGATCCCGGCAACCAACCGGCCGTATTGGGCGGAGTTGTCCGCCACCAGGCCCATACCCGCGCTGTCCTGAAACGCGTTGTTGTTAAACGAGACTGTGACTTCGCCGAGGGCGAATTGTCCGGTGAGATTGTAGCGATAGGCGCGAGTGCCGTCATCACGGCGGAGCACGAGCTTGTCCACGCCGCCATCGGTATGAAGCTCGATGAAATACTTCTTCGCCCCGTCGACGATGGTCCACACCTGGCCAGCAATCACCTGCTGGACGGCCTGGTTCGTGAGCGCATTGAGACCGGTGAAAAGAGAAAGGATATTGGCTGGGAGAACACCGCCGTTGAGGCTGGTGATCAGCGCCGAGCTTGAATTGATGTCGGCGAACACGCGGCCGCGCCCAATGAGGACAGCGGAACCGCTGATGGCCACGGTGCCAGCACCGGGCCCTCCGATCGATGGAACTGGCGGCGAGAGGCCGAGCGTGGCGCCCACCATATCGCTGGGCGTGAACACCACGTCGAGGAACATGCGGCCGTCAAACTCGTTGAGCTTGATATGTCCGGCGGGCGCCGGGTTCGTGAGAGTGACGGTGGGACCCAGAATGGTGAAGCGCTGGGCGCCGCCGACGCTCGCCTCCCGCGGCGAACCGGCATCAGAAGGCGCGGCGGCCTGATTCCAGGAGCCCGCCACAAAAGCGACCTGCACCGCTCCCGACGACCAGGAGAACGACGGAGTTGTTATTTTGTATCGGAAGCGCTGGATACCGAGCTTCTCGAGATTCGCCTGCGATGTATCGGTGACAACGGTGACCTGCGCCACGCCGTTCATATCGACGATTGTTTCCAGCGGCTGCGGGACAGGATCGAAAGTGATGGGCACCTGATTCCCATTGGCGAGGGTTAGGACGGCGGATATCTCCGGCGGCCCGGTGTCGAGAATGGAGTCGTAATCAAGCTGCTTGCGGACGCCCGGAGTGAAGAACACGTCGACATAATAGGAGCCGCCGGGCTCGACGTCGCGGTGGAGCCGGGAGACATCGAGAATCTCGCCGTCGCCCGGGAAGGAGAGGCCTCCAATGGTATCGATCTGAGAATTGACGGGCTCGGAGAGAATGACGGGCACAGGCACAGTGACGCCCGCGGCGTCGCGGAAACCCATATCGAGCTTGCCGTCGATCGTCAGGAGACGGGCCTGGTCTGGCAAATCGGCGAGGAAAAGGACCACGACCTTGCCGCTGCTGACGTTGGAGAGATCGGCATAGAGTCGGGCGCTGGTGGAGACGAGGTCATTGGCAAAGTTGAGCCTGCCGACGACGAGAATTTTCCCATCGGTGCTGATGAAGATATCCACCTGGCCGTTGAAGACCGCGCGAGACACGTAGGTATCGAAGATGGTGGCCGAGCCCTTGATGAGCATGGGCGAGGTAAAGGCGGCCATGAATCCGCTCATGCCGGGGTTGGCCTTGAGCGCGATGTATTGATTGAGGACCTGACCCTTTACAGATTGGAGCCAATCGCCAGCATCGGGAGCGGCGTTCACGTTGAATTGGCGAAGCTGCTCGGGCTGATCGAGGGAAGGAAGCGTCTTGAAGAATTCGACGCCGGCGGAAAATCCGCCGATTGCGAGACCGATCTGGGGAACGATCAGGACACCGGTGGGAACGGAGACGGAGATAAATACACCCAGCGGACCAAGCTCGCTCAAGGCGAATTGAATGGTAAGACCCAGGCCAGCAAGACTGAAGCCGCCCTGCACACCGATGAAGAAGACGCGATCATCCGGCTCGCTGGAATCAAGGTCGCTCATGATCTGGTCCGCCTTGATGCGCAATATGCCGCCGATCAGGGCGGCGTTGAGTTCGCCACCGAAGAGCTTCCCAGCAACTGAAACCCCGAAAGAATCGATGCGGACGATGGGGAATTTGCCCTCGAGAAGCAGCTTGGGCCGGATGTAAACGCCATCGATGGCGCCGCTGAATTTGAGGCCGGCAACGGCCGGGAGACCGGTAATGCTGGCGGAAAGGACAATGTCGAAGTCGCCGGGATCGGCATCGAAATTATTAAAGATGATGCCCAGGGAGTTGATCTTGATGGGGAGCCAACTCGGCCAGCCGAGGGAGGAGCCATCCGCGGAGCCGACGCTAAGGAGGATGCCAAAGAGCTTGTTGGGGTCGGTCGGGTCGCCGGCCTTGAAATTGCCGCTTGGATCGAAGCCGAAGTTGCGGCCTTCGCCGCCGATCTCCATGGAGCCAATCTTCACTTTCGCGCCGATGGCGCCGAACTGGACGATGCGGCCATTAGGACCAGTGGCGCCAGTATCGATGGTGAAGTCGCGGGCGGTGAGGTTGATGAATCCACCGATGGTGACGGTGAGGGTGTCCGCCTTGAACTTGAAGTTCGCGGCGCCGCCAGTGAAGGCTGCGGCGTCGATCTCGATTCGAATGGCCTCAGTGTTGGGCGAGCCGTCCAGATTGACATCGTCGGAGGTGGCGCGGTCGGTGATCTTGCCGGAAACGGTCTTGCCAGGAAGGAAGCTGACGCCTCCGGAGGCGAAAAAGATGGAGCCGTGGAAGACGAGTCCGGTGTCGAAATTGACCTCGAAGTTGCGGACGCCGACGCGGATGTCGGTGAATTCGATAATGCCGGCAATGCCGATCTTGCCGTTGCCGCCGGGAGTGGGAGAACCCGGTTTTTCGCCGGCCTGCGGAGTGCCGCCGTAAACGATGGTAGCTTCACCCAAAGTAAAGCCGTTTTGGCGAACCGAGAGTCCGGGAATCATCCCGGCCGGGGTGCTGGTGGGCGCAATGCTGCCGGTGAGCCCAATCTTCGGGAATGACAGGCTGGCGGAATCGATGCGCACGATCTCCTGCGTGGGGCCGGCCGTCGGATCATACTGAACAAGGATCCCGTCAGCGCGGGCAACGAAGACATTTGGATACGCGGCGTAGAGCGTGGAGACGGAAACGCTGAATTTGCCCGTTGCGGAGACATTAAACCCGCCAGCCAGGCCGACCGCGATATCGAAGGTGGCCTGAATGCCGCCGAGGAGGAAAGTGAAGCCGCTCGTGGTTTGATTGGCGTTCGGCGTGGGTGTATTGCCGGAGCCCCCTAAATTGAGAGAGGCCGTGGTTGCGCCAATGCCGACGGTGATGAGGAGCTTGCCGTCGGAGAATCCGAGGTCTTCAATGCCAATGGTGGGCTTCTCGATGGAAATGGGGCCGAGGGTGTAAACGCCATCGGAATTTCCGGAGCCCGCCTTGGCGGCATCGAGAATGACCTTGGTGGATTTGGCGAGATTTTGGACTCCGTTGGAATCGGCAAAGGAGCCGGCAACGATGGTGATGGTGAACTCGCTGGGCGGAGCGGCGGGAAGAGGCGAACTGGTCTTCGTGCCATCCTTGATAGCCGCATTGTTCGCATTCACGACCTCAGCGCCGGAGAAGAGCGGAACCGTATTAGTCGTATCCGAGTCGATAAGGAAGTAACGCCAGGTGCTCTTGCCAATGCGGATGGGAGCGCCCGGTCGGAGCTGGGCATCGAGGAGGCCGGTCTGGCCAGGGCCGTTGGAGAGAGTGATCTCGTCGCCGTTGATGGTGGCGGGGTTGATCGGCGCGTCCGTGCGGGATTCGAAAGTAACGTCGATGTAGCGCTGGGCGGCGAGGGTGACGGGATTGATGGCGACGCCGCCGGCCGGGTTGACGAGGCGGGCGGTCGGCGGAGCAGGCAATGATCCGGCTGCGCCGTTTTGATTATTCGCCATGCCGGAAGAAGAGCCGAAGCCGGTGTTGGGCACGTAAGCGACGAAGGCTTGCTGCGCGGTGATATTCTTGCTCGGCACCGGAGCGGTGTCCTGCCAGGTGTCCTTTTGGAACTCGACGGTGTATTCGGCGTCCGCGGTGAGGGCGCCCGTAAAAGCGTAGCGATACGTGGTGGCGCTCAATTTGGTGGTGGTGACGGTTCCTAGCTCGGCAGTGACGTCGGTGGCGCCGCGGAACAGTTTAAATTCAACCTCGGTGTCGGTGATGCTCGTCTCGTTTAGACCTCGACTGTTGACGTCGTTGAACACGACATCGATGTAACGGCGCGAGTTGAGGACCGAACGATCGATCACGGAGCCATTGGACGGCGAGGCGATATCGGCGGTGAGAGGCTGGCCGCCGGTCCCGGTGAGATTCACTCCCACGTTGAAGAACTCAACTGTGGTGATGCGGAAGTCCTGGAGCTTGAATCCTTCGGCGCCGCCGATGCGGAAGCTCGCGGTGCCGCCGAACTCAAATATTTCCGTGGCGCCGGAGTAAAGCTTGATGGATGCGCTGGTGCCGGGCGTGAGACCAGTGACGGTGAGGTCGGCCTGTCCGCCGGGGAGCTGGCGAATCAAAACCATGCCGCTCAGCTCAAAAACAGGCTGCCCGTTGTTGTCGAAATGAATGCGGATGCCAGCGCGGAATTGAGGAGTGTCCGATGCGTCGCTGAATGCGAGGGGAACGGTAGTGTAGGTGTTCTGCCCGGTCGTCGGATTGACGGCAGTGACGACGGGCACATTGATCGCGGGGCTGATGGACTGGCCGGTGCGGTTCAGGCGCAGGCCGAAGGTGGGATTGGCGGAAGTGAGGGCGATGTCGAGCCCATCGAGGCCGAGGAAGCCGATGGAACCCTGGCCGTCAAAGGCGAACTTGCCAGTGAGCGGGCCGCTGGTAAAGACGGCGAGGGCGAATTTGATATTGGAGACGATGAGACCCACGGCCTCCGGATTGGTGGAGCCATCCGCGAGGCGGGCGGGACCTTTGCCGACGAACGCTTCAAAGTTGTTTGATCCGACGAGGAAGCGGCCGTTGTCGCGCGTGAACGTGACGTTGCCGCGGAATTCAACCGCGTCGGCAATGGAAAGAACGGTATCCACTCCCGCGACCTGAAGGTATGGAATGCGAGTGCCGCCGCCATCCGTGGCGGTGGAGACTTCGCTGGCGGTGAAGACGAGCTTCTTTTCCTGGCCGTCGACGGTAAAGGTTCGACTGACCGCGGTGGTAAACTGATTGATACGCAGCGTCATGGTGGCTTGCAGGGTGATGCCGGTGACGCCAACCAGCCGGACCTGGCCACTGATGTAGCCCGCGCGGAGACCGCCCTGCTCCACGAACAACGCCTGGCCGTTGGTCAACTCAAGGCCAATGCTGTTGCTTGTGGAGGGTATGGGGTCGCCAATAAAGACGCGGACGTTGCTGCCGGTGATGACCTGCACCTGCTGCGCGGGGCCGCCGCCGGCGGGTGTCTCGGTCACGTTCTGGAAGCCAAATACACCGGAAATTTCCACCAGCGGGAATGAGATGCTCAGGTTCGCCTCAACGGCAAAGAGCGGGCCGGCACCGACAGCGACGGAGCCAAAGGAACCTTTGACGTCAACGGGAGTAGGCCCGGTGTTGATCAGGAACTTGACGGTGGCGCCCTGATTAAATCCCGCGATGCTGACAGCGGCGGTGAACGAGAGCGCGGCGGCAACCTGCCCGTCCTGTATCACCATGGTGCCGGTGGCGCTTTGGAGGGCGTTGGTGATCCCGGCCGGCAGGCTGCCGGTTCCGGTGCCGCCGAGGGTGATGATGGAAATGTTGGCGACGGAAACGGTGACGATGCTGCCGCCGCTGACCTTGGTCGATTGCTCGAAGGCGATTCTGCCGCGCAGGGTGGTGTCGAGGACGGTGATGTTGATCGGATTAGCCTCGGCGTGAACGTAGTTCCCGGCGGGGAGGTTCAACGTGACCGTTTGGCCGCCATTGGTGAACGTTTCATTAACCGCAGCGGGAATCGTGTTGATGCCCACCGTAAATACTCCGCTGACCGAGAGCACGGGCACGTTCTGCAGCGTGACGCCGACGGTAATCTGGCCCGCCACGCCCGCGTCGGTAATCATCAGCACGCCCGTCTGCGCCGGCCCCTGCTGGAGAACGACGTAATCGCGCGAGCCATCGCCGAGAGCGAGATGGAAGTTGGCGACGGCGGCCTTGACGATGCTGTTTCCCGCCTGGGTGGTGGTCTTCTCGAATTCGAAATTGCCGCTGATGTTGAATGCTCCGCCGATTGTGACCTGGAGGCCGGTAACGGCGAGCCGGAGAACAGGCGCGGCCGCGGTGCCCGAAGCCATGGTGAGGCTGCCGCCGTTGATATCGCCCACTGTGATGTTAAGCGGGCTGGCGCTGTAGTTGATTCCAGTGCTGTTGAACTGCACGCGCACGGAGGTCGCGCTGACGCTGGCAAAGCCGCCGCCGACCAACACCAGCGCGCCCGAAGCGTCGAGAGCCTTGGTACCGTCCGGTTTGATAATGAGCGCCAGCGACCCGCCTGTGAGCCCCACGGAGAAGGAGCCGACGGAGAGCGTAGCGGCAACGTTCTGGGCTGCGACGCGGATCTCGGCGCTGACGCCGGAGCCCACCTTCTCAAATCCAAATCCGCCGTTAAGAGTAATAAAGTTGTTCAGGTTAAGGGCAACCGTGCCCTTCACCGAAAAGAAGCTGAACTGCGGGGCCGTGGTGTAATCGAGAACGACGGCGCCAATCGTGGCGGAGACGGCGGCTCCCGTGTTGTTAAACGCGAGGGCGGCGTCGGTGACGGTGAATTCCAGGCCCGCCAACGGTGTGACGCCGTCAGCCTTGGTAACAGTAATCTGGCCGACGGTAAACTTGCCGGCCGAGCCGCCCGGCTTGATGAGCAAGGCGCCGTTGATTTGCTTGAAGGCCAGGCGAGCGCCGCCCTGGGGATCACCGATGGTGAAGTTCGCGGCGGCATCCTGGACCAGCACGCGGAAGATGGCGGTGTTCGGCACGCCATTGATCGTGGTGGTGGTCCGCTCGAAACCGAACGTTCCCGTAATGACGGTGGACGCCGCGCCCACGGTCACGGCCAAGTCCAGGGTAGCCGTGATGGCGAGGAAGTTTAGCCTTTCCGGAGCGGTATAACTAAATGTGGTGCTGCCCACCGTGGCGCTGGCGGCGGCATTCGTATTGTTGATCTCCAGGATGGCGTTGGTGACGGATGAGCTGGCCAGGCCCGGAACGCCGGTGATGGAGATGCTGGCGACGTTGAGCTTGCCCGCGACGCCCGCCGGCGTGATGAGAAACGCGCCGTCGATGCCCGTGGCGGAGAGGGCCGGGCCGCCGCCGAGGGCGAGCGCCACATGGCCGTTCGTGAGGCCGGCCTTGAACACGTTCACGGGCGAACCGTTCACCGGGATGGTGGCGCGTTCGAATTCAATGGTGCCGCCGAGGGACGGCGCCAATCCGGTCCCCACGTTGACAGCGAGGTCGACGGTGGCGCGGGCGAGAACGAAGTTGCGGCGGTCGGCAGCCGAGTAATCGAAGGGCGCGGGGCCGGTGGCAAGCGCGACGGCCTCGCCGGTGGTGTTCAGCTCGAGCGTGCCGTTGGTGATCGCGCCCTTCGTCAGCCCTGTGACGCCTGCGATGGAGAAATCGGCAATGGCCAGCTTGCCCGCGACGCCCGCCGAGGCGAGCACGAAAGCGCCGTTGACGCCCGTAGCCGTGACAACGATGGGACCTGCCGTGATGGTGGCGGTAACTCCCGTGCCGGAAATCTTAGTGACGGGCGTGGGCGTCGAGCCAATGTTGATCGTCGTTTGCTCAAAATCGAACGTTCCGCTGGCGGTGAAAAATCCGCCGAAACCGACATTCAACGCGCCATGCACGCGGAGTATCTTTCCGCTCGCGCCAGGGTAATTCAGCGTGATGTTGCCAGCCGGGCCAGCGTTGATGACGAGCGGCTTGCTGGCGAAGTTGACCACGGTGGTGTTCGCCGCGCCGTTGTTCGTCCCGCCGCCCTGGCTCAGCTCGAGCGAGGGGCTGGTGCCGGTGGCAGTGACGCCAGCCACGCCTTCGAGGGCCGCTGAGGCCACGTTCGCCTTCACCGCCACCCAGTCGCGGAGATCGGTGGGAACGGTGGGCGCTGCCGGAAGCTTGCGCTTCATGACCGCGAGCGCGAAGTCGACGCCGGTGAGGGCGAACCCGAGCGCTCCGGCGCTGCCGCTCGGGCCGTTGACTCCAGCGAAGGCCGACCCGCCAGAAACGCCGACCGTGAGCAGATCGACGTCCACGTTTGCGGTGCCATCGCTCAAATCAACCACTGCGGATTTCTTCTCAAAAGCAAAGCTGCCCGAAGCAGTGAAATAAGAGAAGAGCTTGAGTGTCACATTCCCGCTCACGCGCAGCGTCATGCCGGCGCTCCCCGCGAAGTCCAGGCTGACGGTGTTGCCGGCGCCGGCGTCGACGACAAGCAGGCCGCTCGAGAAATCCACGACAGTCCGATTGGCTCCGGCGGCGCTGGTTCCCCCACCCTGGTTGACGGCCACCGTGAGCGGCGCTCCGGTGACGGTTACTCCGTCGATGCCAATAAACGATGCGCTGGCGACATTCGCTTTCAGGGCAACCCAATCGCGGAGATCGGTGGCGGGAGTGGCAGGGTTGCGGCGCATGGCCGCGAGGCCAAAGCTCACGCCGGTGAGCGAAAGCCCAACCGCGCCCGTATTGCTGGCCGGACCGTTAAGCCCAGCGAAAGCGTTGATGTTCGAGCCGCCAATGGTCATCACCGACACGGCGAACGTCTCCGGCGTGACTCCATCCGTCACCGTGACGGTGCGGGTAGACCAGCCAAAGGCGATGTCGCCCGAGGCGTTGAAGAAACGGCTGACGGCCAATTGGACTTCGCCTTCGGCTTTGAGAACGGCGCCGTTGAACGCGAGCAGGACGGAACTGGCCGGGCCGGTGCTGACGCGCAGTCCGCCGCCGACCAGCGCCGTGAAGTTAACCACCTTCGCGTTGGCAACACCATTGAGCGTGCCCAGCGCTAGATTCACCGAAACCTCGATGCCACTCGCCGTGGCAGTAAGGATATCGAAGCCTTGCAGGCTGGCCGACCCGGCAGTGGCGCTGATCGCAATCCACTTGCGCAGATCATTTCCGGCCGGCACCTCAGGTTTGATCAGCGCGAGAGCGAGATCGAAATCATTCAGCACCAGTCCAACGACGGCGGGATTGGGCGTATCGGCGCCGTTAATGACCCCGTCCAGATTGGTGTCGCGGAAATAAGGTCCATTCACCCCCATGAAGGCGTTGGCGCTGGTGGCGGCAATGGCGAGAACGGAGGCGTTCACGGTCTCAGGCGTCGTTCCGTCAGTCACGGTCACGGCGCTGAGCGATTGCTTGACGCTGAAATCGCCGCTGAACTCCGCGCTCAGCGCCGCAAGCTGAACGACCAGGACAGCGTCCTCGATCAGGAGATCATCCGCGCCGGCGGGAACATCAAGCGCCAGGCCCGCTAGGCCCAGCACGCCGGAGATCTGAACGGCCGCCGTGGAGGTATTGAAGCCAACGCTTACCGTTCCCGCGCCGGTGATGGTTCCGGCAAATCCCGTCACGCTGACGCGGCCGGACATCGAAAGCGCAAAGCTGGTGGTGGGGACGAGCGCGGGGTTGTAGCTGAATTGCAGGGCGAAAGCGCCATTGGTCAGTGTAAGCGTGAGGAGGTTCGCCACGCTTACGGTCGCGGACAAGACCTGCACCCCGGCCGTGAAGTCGATTTTGCCAATGCTCGGCAGGCCGATCTCCGACACGGTAATTCGGCCATCGCCATTGGAGTCGGTGAAGGTGATCGCGATATCCGATTGCAGGCGAACGTTGCCATCGGTGACGTTGAGGCTGAACGGGCCAACGGTGGTGTTGAACGCGAGGTGATCGGCGCTGGCGCCAATGTGGATGCGCACTCCGTCGGCATTGACGTAGAAGCGGTCGCCAAGCCCGAGCGCGGACGAAAGGTCGATGCCGAAGGCGATGTTAACCGAGGCGGCGAGGTTGATGGGGGCGGTATTGGAGTTATAGCTGAATGAAAGGCCGAACTCGATGACAGTATCGCGGGAATAGCTGTTTAAAATCGGCCGGATCACCGTCATCAACTCGCCTAGCGTAGGACTGGCGTCGTTGGTGAAATAGGTCTGGATCGGCTGCCGAACCGTCGTCTGGTACTTCTGCGAGACTTGCAGCGCGCCAGCGATGGATTGGTTGACGAGGGGAAGCGTGACGTTGAAAGGCGCGGCGCCCTCGAGATCCTGGATGAACGTGGCCATGGAGCCCAGCGCGTTGAGGATCGTGGTCTTCACTCCCGCGCTAATGGGAACATTGAGAACGCGGGCGGCGACTTGCGGACCGAAAGGCGTGGCGAAGGAACGAGTGACGAACACCGTGCCGGGAGGCGTGACATTCGGATCAGCGGACGTGCCGTCGCCAAGGCTCGGGAAACTCAGCAGGCCGTTTTGCCAATCGTGGAACAGGACGCGGAAGACGGGACGCAGCAGAGCGCTCTCCCAAAGCGGGAAGTTGCCGGTGGCGGTGTCGTAGACAAGGTCGGTCCAGCCGGAGGCAGGTTCGGTATATGCCGGGTCCAGCGGATTGATGGGGAGAAGCGTTTCCGGGTCGCGATTAAATTTGATCACCTGCGCGGTGGCAGGAATTTCGTGATGCTGGGCATCCAGGCGGACGAGGCGAACAGGTCCCGCCACCACGTTGGCCGGCGGCGCGGGCGCAGGCTGCCGATTGCTCAGGGAAATGGTGACCGTGGCTCCCGCCGACAGGGTAAGCGCGCCCAGCGTGGCGAACGGAAGGCCGGTGGAGAGATCTTCGGCATCGCGCGGGAACACCTCCTGATTGACAGAGTAAGTATGAGGCACACCGCTGACCGTCACGGTGTAGGTGGCCGCGGAGGCGGGCGTGAACGGCTGGATGACTTTGGTCGGATCGGTAAGATTTACGAACCGCTGGGTGACATTGCCGCTCCACGTAGCCTGAATATTGTACTCGCCAGCCACGGGGACCGTCGCCCTCCAAACGATGGGGGCCTCGACACTGGTCTGCGTGCTCACACGAAAGAGCGCGCTCGTGGTGGTGTAGCTGTCCGTGCGCCACGCGTGATCGGTGTCAACGAGAACGAGCCACGGCCGATTGTCCAGCAGGACGCCATTGTCGGTTACCCCCGGCAGGGTCGCAGTCATGATATTGCCGCCGTGAGCGCCATTCAGGATCAGCTTGGAGAAATCGTATGGGGCCGCGCCCGGAACGACCACTTGCCTTAGATTCGTGAAGAGAGCGCTCAACGCTTTGTTGCCAACGGTGCCCGGTCCTTCCAGCGGATTCTCCTGGAGCAGAAGCATTTTGCCCAACATAACCGTGTTCCGGAAGGCCGCGAACGCTTGTGTATCGAAGTGCTGATCCGCCTTCAGCGGACCCTTGGCATCCGCATAGTAGGTGAACCGAATCTCACCCATCGTGTCGTCAGATACCGTTTGTGTGACCGTGAAGAAGCCCGCCGGCAGCGGATCGTGATGGTCCGGCAGCATGCCCATATAGGTATCGAGCCGCTCATGATCGCCAGGTCGGAAAATTGAGATCGTGTTGCCGGGGATGGTGACGCCACCGACGCTGGTGTCCCCGAACGTGATGCTGGCGAGATCGAGCTTGGCTGAGGTGTTGGTGAGGTAATCCACCACTTTATCGCTGATGCCGAATCTCTCGAGAATCTGCTGCTTGAGGTAATCCGTCGCCATCTTCTTCACGTCGGCGATGGCGGAGCGGATGGGATTAATAACGGCATTGATCGGCTCGAGGAGGGCATCGATGGTATTGCCCAGGCCGTTGAGGATTTCGCGCACGTAGCCAAGTTCTTTGGGCAGGCCGAACATGGGCAGGAGGTGGTTGTTGATGAACGATTCCTCAATGCTCTTGTCGTTGTTGGGGTCATCGAGCTCCTTGAGGAAGACGTCTATGACTCCGACGCCGTGCTCCTGGTTGGCGCGAGTAATGTTCTGGAGAGTATCCGCGCCGTATTTGTCGCCGATCTCGTTTTGGAGGTCGCGACGGCTCTGGGGATCGAAGAGGGCCTTGCTGAGGGCCAATCCGAGATCCGCCCAGTAGCGGAGGCCGTCGTCGATGTCCGCGGCCCAGTTCAGAAGATAACCTTTGGCGAATGATTCAATCTCCGCGACTGTGGACGACGCGCCCGCGACCATGTGATCGAGGATAGTTCCAGCGAGGGCTCCAAAATCAGGTGGGATAAGTCCCGCAAGGGTCGCCGCCAGGTCCCGAAGGTTGTTGCTCAGCTTGAAGAAGGCGTCGATGGCTTTGCCCCGGCTGCCTTGCGCCACGATCTGCTCGTCGCCCGCGCCGCCCGCAGCCTCCACAACGAGAGGTCGGTCGACGACGATAGCGGTGGGGAATACCGCCGTGATTCGGTAATCGCCGGAGTTTGAGTTGAAGCCGTAGGCGGCAATGCGCTGGCCGACCACGAAGCCTTCCGCGATGAAGCTGCCGGTCGAGCGGGTGAACGAATTGCCCCCCACGCTGACTCCGAGCGTTAACTTGCCAGTCACCGGCACGGGAACGAAGAGCTGCTCATTGCCGGTGGACGTTTCGTCCCCGGTGGAAAGAGTTTCGGTCACCGTCAGGGTGAGGCCATCTTCAGAAACGCTAGCCACGTGAAAGACTCCGCTGTTTGCGCCGGTGAATCCCTGGGCGACGATTCTCTGCCCAGGAACAAAGCCGTCCTTCTTGAAACTGCCCTCCGTGCGCACAAACGCTTTGAGAGCCGGATTGATGGTGATGGCCGCAAAAAAAGTATCAGCCAGATGAGTCGGGTCCTCAGGAAATGGGCGGATGAGCGTTTCGTAGATGAACCGCGTGGGAGCGTCGAGCGGAATGCCCGGGGTCGTGTCATCCGTCATGTCGCCCTGATACGGGGTGCGTTCCAGCGCGTCGTGATTCCCGTCGAAGCCCGGGGTGGCGTCGCCCATGTAGGCTTCAACCAGGAAATGGCGGAGGAAGTTGGCGAAGTCCCGTTGGTCGGACTTCACGGAGCCGAGGATGTCGCCCACGTCGGGAAACACGCCTTCGGAGAAATCGTTCACGAGAGTGTGCGCCCAAAGGTCGCCGGCCGTGTGGGTGAGGAAGCCGTAAGACCAGGCGAGGATTTGCGATTTCTCGACCGCGGTGAAGGAGGCATCGGATTGAGCGGCCCACGCCATGTCCAGGATGCGGGTCAGCCAGGTGCCGGTATCGATGGGGTGAATGATCCCCTGCCCCATCACAAGGTCGGGAAAGCCATCCGGTCCTACCGCGCCCGCAAAGTAGAAAGATTGGTAGGTGGTGATGGCGGAGACGATGGCGGGGTTGACGAGGTACTCGACGTTTTCGATGGTGAGCTTGCCGTTGTCCAGGAGGTCGGCAAGGACCGCGCGGGCGGATTCGACATGGGTGTAGGGCTTGAAGGCGACCTGGGCCAGAGGATCGGCGGCGGCGCCGAGGGTGTGGGAGTGCTCCCAGCCGACGAGGTGGAGGACTTCGTGGGCCACATAGCCGGCGAGCTGCTCGCCGTACTGCGCGGCGGTGTAGCCAACCACGGGAATGCTGTCCGTGAAAACGAAGGCGATGTCGTTCGGATTCTGGTTGCCGGAGTCCACCTTCTCGGACAGTCCGTAGTACCGTCCCCACGCGGCAAAGGCGGAGTTATCGCCGCCCACATAGACGGTGGAAAAATCTCCGCTCTCGGGCTGGGTTAGTGTGAACCGAATTTGAGAGCCAGCGAACCTCTCCTCCAGCCAGCTCAGAAGCGCCCCGCGAACGCTCGCATCCTGGCTCTTGAGGACGTCCGGGACACTAAAGGCGGGGATGTTGATTCCGGAAACTGTGACCGGGCCGTGGTAGGAAACGCCGGTGGCGCCATTGAAATTGAGGTAGATAACCTGACCGCCAGGAGACAAAACGGGAGCGTCCGCCGTGGGAAGCGTTGGCTGTGAAGAAATGGAGACTTGATCGAGCTGTTCCGCGATGGTCGCCGGCGGGCCATTCGCAGCGCGAAGCGTTTCAGTCATTTGATCGGCTTGCGAAGTCGCTGGATCCGGTCCGTACACCGGTCCAAATGTTGCGCCGGATGCGCTCGTCAAGGCGGAGCGAATCTGGTGCGTTTCCGTGACCGGAATATGGGTCACCACGGCGGTTCCACTGGCATCACTCGAAGCGGTTTCCGTGGTCGCCGCAGGGGTCGAATTTTCGACCGTCGCGGGAGCCGTTTCCGGCGCGGAAGCAGCCGGCTCATCGTCGGTCATTCCGGCAAAAATATCTTCCACCGGCGAGGCAGTGGGAGCAGCGGGCGCGAGGTCGGCGAGGCTTACGCGAATCTCGTCCACGGCCTGGTAGGCGGATGAAAAAGAAGCGCCAGGAGCCGGTCCAACGAGAGCGGCGGAATCTCCGGAAAGGAGAATTCTGGGCTCCAATTCAAGGAGCTCAAAAGCCAGCTTGGACCGCGCGTTGCTCACAAACCAATGGGTAAAAACAGGCCATCCCTCCCCTCGCAGAAGACGCAATACTACTAGTACACGAACACGGCACCGCGAAAAGATTTAAACCTGATGAAGGCGAGAGTAGAGATCGGGAGCGGCAGTTAATCAAGCGGAAACGGAAATAAAATCCCGAAATCCAAAACCAAAATAGCTCAGGGAACTTTCACCACGAAGCCACGAAGAAGGCAAATGAGGGGAGGCCTCGCGCGAAGGGGCGAAGTTCGCGAAGAGGGTCCAAACCAGTGCCCGCCCTCCGCTCCCTTGGCTCGCGGCTTCTGTTCGAAGTTCGCCGCCCCCTACACCTCCACCCACTTCCCCGGAACGGGTGCCGGATAGCGCCCCTGCGCATCCGCCTGGACCGGCGCCGGACTCGAAGCCGTGAGGTTATCCGCCTCTGGGAAGAACCGAAAACGCGAGGCCCTCATTTCGTCCCAGGTGATGATCCGCCCCATGTGCACGGAGGCGCGGCCCATCATTGCTGCCAGATTCGAATAGGCCGCCCGCCGCAGCTCATTGTGCGGCTTGTCGTTCCGGATGGCGTCCAGCAACGCATCCCATTCTGCCTGCCAGGGATTGACGGTCTCTCTCGGCGGACGCCATGCGACGTTGGAGCGGTCGATCCGCTGGTCTTTGTAGATGAAGCAGTCGGGAGCGTGGGTGTCCCCGGAGAATTTCGCGGCGCATTTGGTCCCGTGAACGTAGGTGGCGAACTCAGTGTGGCATTTGGGGATGTAGCGGCCGGTGATGTTGGCCTTGCTGCCATCGCCGAATGTGTATTCCACGGAGTAGCTGTCGAGGTTCTGGCTGGCATCGGTGCTGCCGGCAAATCGGCCGCCCACGCCGTGAGCTGCGACGGGCCACGCGTCCTTAACCCAGAAACATTCGTCCATCTGGTGGATCATGAGCTCGATGAGGATCCCACCGGACGCCCACATGAATTGATAGGGATGGCCGGGACTGAGCTGCCAGAGAAGCTCGTTTGGGCTCTCCTTCTTCGAGTATGGGGCGAGGAAATAGCCGGGGTCCATGCGGTAGGCCCGGATGTTGAGAATGTCGCCGAGGGAGCGCTCGCGAATTCTGCGGATCATGGCTTGGCGCGCCAAGGAATGCCGCGCCATCAAGCCGCATGCGACCTTGAGACCCTTCTTCTCCGCCAGCTCCCCTGCCTGGAGCAGTCGGTGAATGCTTCCGGGATCCGGTCCAAAAGTCTTTTCCATGAACACATGAACCCCCTTATGGACCGCGTACTCGAAATGTTGGGCGCGAAACGAGGAAAACGTCGTCAGCATGGCCACGTCGCCCGGACGCAGGCAGTCGATGGCCCGACGGTACGCGTCGAAGCCGAGGAAGCGGCGTTCCGGGGGCACGTCCACGCGCTCGCCGAGAGCCTGTTTGAGCGCGGCGTGTTTTTCATCCAGACGATCCTGCCGGATATCGGCCATGGCGATGAGCTTGACCCCGCCGGCCGCCTGCTCGCCCGGAGAAGCCTGCCGTCCCGAGTTATCGCCCAGCACCAGGCCGCCGGCCGACATGGCATTGGCCACCGCCCCCGCCCCGCGCCCGCCGCAGCCGATCAGCGCGAGCTGAATCGTGTCATTCCCCGCCGCGTGAACATGCGGCAGGGCCACACCTGTCAGCGCCGAAGCGGCGATAAAGCGTCCGGACGATTCGATGAATTGTCGGCGAGAGGGATGCGGGGCCTTTTGACTCTTCATAAGCGCGTTGCAGACACAGACGAAGCGTCGCCCCGCTGTAATCACAGAAGCTGGAAAAGCAAAAACGAACATCGAACGTTGAACTTGAACTCCTAACGTCGAACAAAAGCCGGGAAATAAGCTGGCGCATCACCACGAGTCACGAAGCGGAGGAAGGATGACCTTGCGTGCATGAAGGATTATGGTTCCTTTTTTGAACCTTCGTACCTTCGTGGTGAAAGTTCCCGTTTTTTGGATTTGGAGTTGGGGATTTCAATCACACCGGGCGTCTCCCCGGGTCTAATTTCAGCTAAACCCATGGTTGCTTCCCACACCGGATCGGCCCAGAGATACGTCGAATTGGGGGGATGGAATTGGGTAACAAAAGGCCGGCTGTCCCTTTCGTTTTTGCGCGCATCGGGTCACTGTCTGATGCGCCTTGGTCGGACTCGATGATCCTGATTGAAGTCGCCCGTCGAGCCGCATTCTGAATTTGTGGGTGCTGCCACCGTGCGGCGAGCGACGTCAGGGGACCCAAAAAGATGACATGTATCATTCAAGAACCGCGGAATCGCTTCTTCCTCACGGAGTCAGGTGCCTGGACATCGAACATCAATGATGCCGTGGAATTTCAGTCCGTCCATCAGACGCTCGAACACAAGCAGCGGCTGCAACTGAGTGACGCCACCGTCCTGATCTTCCGCGGTAAATCGGTCTACCGCCTGGATTCTCACGCGGCAAATCGCGTGAGCCACGAAGATCCGCTCGCCAATCTCTTCCCAGTCGACGAATTCTGATCCTTGACCTCGGGCGAACTGCCCAGCTTGGCCATTGCGTCAATTGAACCGGCGGTCGGAATTGGCGCGTCCGCATCTCCTTGTCGTGCCTTCACAGGGCCGCGCGTCAACGCAGGGATGGGCGCTTTGAAAATTTTTAAGTAAATTTTCTCTCGCTTCCGGCTCAGGAACCCGCTTCAAAGATTGCACGCCATTGCGGAACGGAAGTTCTGATCTACAGTGCACCTTCCTTGCCGCATGATCAGATTCTGACGGCGGGGATTAACGCGCTTGAAATGAACGAGTTGAAGAATACCAAAAGCCAGACGGACGTTGCGGCCTGGAAGAAGATTGTAGTCAAATACCAGGAACCTTCGACGGCTCGGGCAATCTGGCAGATCGTGAACACCATTGTGCCGTACGGGCTGCTTTGGTACTTCATGCATCTGGCCATGAGCGTGTCCTGGTGGCTCGTGGTGCCGCTCGCGCTCCTGGCTGGCGCTTTCGTTGTTCGGATTTTCATCATTTTCCACGACTGCGGCCATGGATCGTATTTTCGATCCGGCGTCGCCAACGACATCGTTGGTTTCCTCACCGGCATGCTCACTTTTACTCCTTACTACCACTGGCGCTGGGAGCATGCCATTCATCACGCCAGCGCCGGCCACTTGGACAAGCGCGGCGTCGGCGACGTCTGGACCCTTACCGTGCAGGAATATCTCGAAGCGTCGCGCTGGAAACGCTTTGCCTACCGGCTCGCCCGCAATCCTTTCTTCCTGTTCGTTGTGGCGCCGCTTTTTCTTTTCATCGTGCATGAGCGATTTCCTTCCAAGAACGCCAACAAGCGCGAGCGTCATTCCGTCTGGGCCATGAATGCCGCGTTGCTCGCCTTCGCCGCGTCGCTGAGCTTCATCTTTGGCATCAAGGCTTACCTCATCATTCAACTGCTCATTCTTCTCGTGGCGGGCAGCTCGGGTGTTTGGCTGTTTTACGTTCAGCACCAGTTTGAGGGAGTCTATTGGGAGCGGGGGCAGGACTGGGATTTTACCGCGGCGGCGTTGCAGGGAAGCTCCTTTTACAAGCTGCCCAAAGTATTGCAATGGTTCTCAGGCAACATCGGCTTTCATCACATCCATCACCTCAGCCCTCGCATTCCGAATTACAATCTCGAGCGCTGCCACAAGGCCGATCCCCTCTTCCAGACCGTCAAGCCTGTGACGTTGTTTAGCAGCCTCAAGGCGCTCACGTTCCGGCTTTGGGACGAGCGACAGCGCAAGCTGGTCGGCTTCGGACATCTCCGTCGCATCGCCAAGCAGGCGAATCTCACCCGCTGAACGGGACGGCAGGGAAGGTCCGCCTCCGTGGGAAGCCGCTCCCTTTAGTGCTCTGGTCCGGATCGTTTCCGCCTCCGCGGGCGCGCATGGGTCGATCTTTCATCTGCAAGCTTTCCTCGGAAAACCCGAAACCTTTGGAAATTTCCTCCGTTATCTCCATTGAGCAGCCTCAGGGTTCGCCGGCGGGGAGGCTGGTTCAGCTATGCCGGCAATGTTTTTTGAGTTGCAGGCCATTTTAAGCGCCGTCATACAACGTTAAGAACAACGGGAATATCCCGGGAAATCCACAACGATTCCCTCGTCGTTGCGTCAACGCATCAATTCATGAACTTGCGCCATATTGCGCTCATACGGCTCCGGCTCGCCGTGCTTTCATTGGCTTGCCTGCTTTCATTCGTTGAGGAACTTTGGGCCGACTTCGCCATTACCGAAGTGATGTCTTCCGCCTCCAAAACCGCGGGCGGCACCCTCGTCAGCGCCATGCCGGATTTCTTTGAGATCACCAATTTCGGTGACGCGCCGAAGAGCCTGAGGGGCTTTTCCTGGCGCGATGGCAAAGGCGGCGTTCTGAACTCCATCTACATTCCGGATGTTGTCGTCCTCGCCCCGAACGAGTCTGCGATCTTTGTGGAAATGTCCGCCACCACCATGACCAATGCCCAGCAATTCCGTGATTGGTGGGGCGAAAGTTTGCCGTCCACCGCGCAAATTATCCTCTACGATGGAAGCGGCGCGGGGCTGAGCGCTGCGGGTGAATCCGTTCGGTTGTGGAAGCCAGGCGCCTTCGACGACTCGGGCTTGGTCGATGAAGCAAAGTTCGGGCCTGCATTAGTCGGCCGCACCTTTGGCTACGATAGCGGCACTGGCGAGTTCGGAATCATCAGCACCAATGGCGAACATGGCGCATTCAAAGCCGCCACACGCGATGATTTCGGGTCGCCCGGCACCAACACGGGACCTGTCGCGGCAAGAATCCTCACTCAGCCAGCCAGCGCCACCAACTGCGGCCAGTCGCAAGCCAGGTTTTCTGTCAAGGCCGGCGGCATGCCGCAGCCGCGCTTCCAATGGTTTGCTAACGGGCTTCCGCTGCCCGGCGCCACTACGCCCACACTCATCGTTACCAATCCATTGGAGTTCACAGGCATGCCAATGCAGGTCCGCGTCAGCAACAGGCTTGCTGTGGTGATGAGCGACGTCGTCACACTTCCAATTCTCACCAATCCAGCCCCTCCAACGTTCGCCTCCGTTCCCGCCGACGCGCGAGTGTTTGAAGGCGATTCTCCACGGTTCGATTTCGATGTTTGCGCCTGGCCGCTCGCCACCTTTCAGTGGAGCACAAACGGTGTTCCCATACCCGGAGCAACCAATCGCTCCCTCAACTTTTCCCGCGTCGCTCTGTCGGATTCGGATATGCGGGTTTGTCTCATGGCCCGGAACGTTCTTGGCACGAATATCGCCTGCGCCAATCTTTACGTCTCCAGAAAACCGCATCTGGAGATCACCGAGGTATTTGCCGCCGGAACCTCTAATTGCCTTGGTAACGGTGCGATCGAAGACTGGTTCGAAATCACCAACTTCGACGATCGTGCGGTCGATTTGCGCGGCTATCGCGTGGCCCAGTTCGCCGAGGATCTTTTGGCGGGAGCCGTGTTCTCGATCGCCGATTCGCTGCTCCTGGCTCCCGGCTGCTCGGCAATATTTGTCCGGCAGGCGGGCACCAATAACGTCATCGACGGCTTTCGAAACTGGTGGAATCCAGATGCCTTGCCTCCGGGCCTGCTCATTTCTACTTTTTTCGGCTTCGGGCTGAATAGCGATCACGACACATTGTTTTTGTGGACTCCCTCCGAGACGAATGTTGGCGGACAGCCGTTGCATTCCATCCAATATTCGGAGTTCCAGGCGGGACTCAGCAAATGGTTTGCGGACGATGTTTGGCCAGTCGAAAACAGCGTTGTCGGCGAGCGCGGAGCCTATGCCTCGCGCTTTTGCGGCGAAATAGCGTCTCCGGGCTATGTCGCCAACCCGCCGCCGCGCTTCGCCTCCAGCGGTCTCGTCGAATCTTCGATCCTGCTCCATTGGCGCGCCGTCCCAGGTCGATCTTATCAAATCGACGCGGCGGCCGATGTGCTCGGTCCGTGGAATCCAGCCGCGTCCGTTCGTGTGGCAGCGGATGCCGTGGAAGAAGGGTCGTTCGCATTTTCTCCGGAAGGAAACCGTTTTTTTCGCGTTCGGGAGGTGTCGCAGTGATTAATCAGCGAGCAGGACGTCCCGTTTCCGCGGCGTTCACCTTGATTGAGCTCCTCGTCGTGGTGGCCATCATCGCCCTGCTTGCCGCCCTCATTCTGCCCAGCCTTTCCAAGGCGAAAGCCCGCGCCCGCCAAACCGATTGCATCTCCAGGCTCAAACAATGGGCGCTCGGCTTTCACGCCTACGCTCTCGATCACGAAAACATTCCGCGCGAAGGCTATGATCTCGGCGGCAGAGTGATCAGGAATTCCTGGTCCGACGTGAGCGCCGCTAAAAGCGAGGACGTCTGGTATAACGCCCTGGCTGCTCCGGTCGGCATCCCCTCCGCCACGAGTTACTCGGCGTCTTGGAGTCGCATGCGCTTTTACGAGCCAGCCAGCCTCTTTCACTGCCCCAGCGCCCGTTTCACCTCTGAAACGAGGAAAAAGACATTTGCTCTTTTCTCTCTCGCCATGAATTCCCAGCTAATCGAGCCGCCGCGGGTACCCACCGCGCGGATGTCCGTCGTGGAACAGAACCCAAACACGGTTTTGTTTCTCGACAATCTCCTCGATGATGAAGATCGCTTCGTTGAGGAACAAGCCTGGGACAACCTCGGCCAACCCTCTTCGAACGCGGAGCGTTTCGCCGGGCTCCGTCATGGCCGGGGGGGAAATCTTGCTTTCGTGGACGGCCGCGTGGAATGGCATCGCGCCAGCGACGTGATCCAAACTGCTGGCTCCGGCCGGGGCGGCCCTATTCGGCCGCAAACAAATATCGTTTGGGAAATCAATGAATAGCTCGCGTCCATCCGACCCTGAAACCGGTGGTCCGCCCGGTTGCGATACCTGCGGCGCCCCCATCGCGGGTGCTTCCCTCTCGGGCCTTTGCCCAAAATGTCTGCTCGCCTCCGCGCTTCAGACGAACCCGCTCCCCGACCATGGCATCGGTCAGAGCCAATGCGGCGACTATATCCTCGGCCGCCAGCTCGGCCGCGGAGGGATGGGCGTTGTCTACGAAGCCGTCCAGCAATCCCTTCGCCGTACCGTCGCCATCAAGATGATCCTTGATGCGGACACCTTTTCGCCAGCCGCTCGCCAGCGCTTTCGCTTTGAAGCTGAAACCATTGCGCGGCTGGACCATCCCAATATCGTCCCGGTCTACGAAACCGGTGAGCACCTGCATCAGCCCTACCTGGTGATGAAGCTTATTCAGGGCGACAGCCTGCGAGCCAGGCTGGTTGCCGGAGAGCTTGTCATGCCCAAGCCGGCAATCTCGTCAAAAACGGCCGCGCGCGAGCGCGCCAGCGAGATCGCGCGATTCCTTTCCCGGGTTGCCCAGGCAGTCCATCACGCTCACGAGCACAACGTCCTTCATCGCGATCTCAAGCCGGCCAATATCCTCGTCGATAAGAAGGGACAGCCCCACCTCACGGATTTTGGACTCGCCAAGCTCCTCGAAGTCACGGATGGCGAGGGCGGCGGCCACACGGCCGAGCCGACCCGGCTGATGGGCACACCCGCCTACATGTCCCCGGAGCAGGCTGCAAACCGCCGTCTAACCCCAGCATCAGACGTCTATAGCCTGGGCGCCATCCTCTATGAAATGCTGACCGGCTCCGTGCCATTCAAAGGAACCAGCCTTCTCGAAACAGTGCGCCTCCTGACCGACCAGGAACCGCGCCGCCCTCGCTCCATAAACCCATTCGTTGATCCAGACCTTGAACGCGTCTGTCTCAAGTGCCTGGAAAAGAATCCGGCGGCGCGTTATGCCTCGGCTCTCGCGCTGGCACAGGACTTGGAATGCTGGGTGCGCAAGGAGCCCGTGCGCGCCCGGGCCATCGGGCCGCTCGCCAGAGGCCACAGGTGGGTAAGGCGGAATCCCGTCGGAGCCGGCCTCATCGCCAGCCTGTTCGCTTGCCTCGCTATGGCCCTTGTTCTTCTTCAGGATAGCAAGCGCAGGGAGCAGGAGGCCCAGGATCAAAGTGACATGGTCATGGCCAAGCTCCATAAGCAGTTGCAGGAGCTTTGGGACGACACTTCCAGACCCTTCGTCGAAGTGCCCTCCGAGCAGTTGGCGGCTCTCGCCGGCAAGCCCGTCCACAGCACGCGGGGCGGCGCCTTGCAGCTCGATTTCGCGGTCACCATTCGCGAAGCGCCGTTGCAGCAAGCCGATACTTTTGCCCCATTCCTTCGATACCTGGAGGAAAACCTGAAGGCCCGGCTCGGTCGCACCGTGCTCATCAACCTGAGGCTCTACAACATGCGAGTCTGGGCCAACCCTGCGATCACCATTGGCGCCGCTGATATTCAGGTTATGAGTCCGATGATGTTCGTCCGCCTCCACAACAGCGGCAGCCCGCTCAATCTCCTCTTCCGCGCCGCCGGCCAGGGCAGCGGGGTGATCTTCGCTCGTCGCGATTCAGGCATCTCGAGGCCCCAGGATCTCGTTGGGGCGCGCATGGCCTTCGCGCATACCAACGCCGTCTTGAGCTGCTTCGGCAAATGGACCCTTTCACAGCAGGGCATCGGCGCCACCAACTTCGCCCGCTGCGTCAATTTCCAGCGCGAGACAGCCCGTTTTCTCGGTTATGACGAGGACGGCAGGCTTGAAGGCGACGCCAACTTTGCGCACGAGCCCGTCCTCCAGCGCGTCCTCTCGGGCGAATTTGACGCCGGCGTCGCTTCTCGCAAAGCCTTCGAGCAGCATTCAAACGTTTTGACCGAAGTTTGCGGATTTGCCTCCCCGGAAAACTGGTTTGTCGCCTCCACAAATCTCTCCAAGCCTGTTTTCGACGCCCTGCAGGATATAGTGCTGAACCTTTCCACCGAAAAATCCAAAAAACTTCTCCGCCCCTGGCACAAGACTTTCCTCAATGGCGCCCGAAAGATTTCGCCCGCGGATCTTCAGGACGTTCAAGCTGCCCTCGCAGCCCAGGAGAACGCCTTCGCCGAAGCTCAGTCCTATTCGCTCAAACCGTAGCGGCCCAATTCCCTCGCCGAACCCCGTGATTGGGGCTATTAACATTCAAGCGTCTGGTTTTGAATGCCGTTGAGTATTGATTCTATGTTTAAACTCGCAGCCGTTTTGCGCCTGCTTTGCGCCTTTGCGGCGACCGCAGGGTTCGCGCTAATAAGCCTGCATGCTGATGTGCCGCAGCCACTTATCCGGCAGATCCAACCAAACGTGGACGGCTCCGTCCTCCTGCGCTGGGATGCCGTTCCGGGCAGTGCGTACCGCGTGCTCGCCGCCACCGATCCCGCCAGCGGCGATTGGACTCCCGTCGACTACATTCTCGCGACCAGCAATAGCGTCACCTGGGAGGCCAACGGCCAGGGCGGTGTCGCGCGCTTTTACAAGCTCTCCTCCGAAGCGCAGTTGCTATCAATTGTCGAGCCGTCGACGGTCCCAGCTGGTTCTGAAACTGCGGTCTACCTGACAGGGCAGGGATTTGGTTCCAACGATGTCCTGCGGCTGACGGGGCTCGGCGGGCCGTGGGTGCTGACGAATCGCGTCGTAATTGATTCGACGCTCATCATGTTCATGGCCGGTCCTGGGTTCACTCCCGATATTCCGGGTGAATACGGCTTCGAACTGGTGAGCGGTTCAACCGGTAAGACGACCGGCCTGAAATCCGCTACCCTCACCGTGTCCGCCACACCCGGCGGCTCCGTTCATGCCTTGTACGAACCGCCGCAGGATCCGCCAGCCATCCCCAATGGAAGCGTTGCGCTCAATCTTTCCAGCACATTGGGATCCTAAGCTTAGAATTCCACGTGGACAAGTTGTCGCG
>JADMIO010800001.1_pt1 | contig 28732 bp, 20 predicted proteins | sample 8958161 | NCBI WGS metagenome assembly JADMIO01 (sample SAMN16585339, study PRJNA669376) | soil metagenome | isolation source: Crop rotation soil | place: USA: Cullars Rotation, Alabama | collected 2011 | reverse complement strand
CTTTCCCCCAGCAGGTTGTGGCAGGCGGTCACTCCCGACCCGCAATAGCACACGATCTGATCGGCGGGTGCGCCGCCCGTCGACGCCGCGATCTTCGCGCGCAGCGCCTCGGGCGTCTCGAACAGGCCCCGTTCGTCGAGGTTCCACTGGAAGAAGTGATTCCGGGCGCCGGGAATGTGACCGCCGACCTTGTCGATCGGTTCGACGTCGCCGCGATACCGCTCTGGTGCGCGCGCGTCCACCAGGCGAAGGTCACGAGCGCCGATCCGCGCGGCGACGGTCGCGACGTCGATGGTCATGCCTTCGCGGACCGATCCGTCGAACACACGCGGCGCTCGCGTCACGGCGCCGCTCTCGATTGCGCGGCCTTCGGCGATCCACGCCTTGAGACCGCCGTCGAGCACGGCCACGGCATCATGGCCGAGCCAGCGCAGGAGCCACCAGAGGCGGCTCGCGAACATGCCGTTCTCCTGGTCGTAGGCGACCACCTGCATCCCGCTCGCAATGCCCATGCGCCCGAACGTGTGTGCAAGCGTGTGCGGATCCGGCAGAGGGTGACGCCCGTTGGTTCCGCTCTTGGGACCAGACAGATCGCGCGTCAGATCGGCGTAAATCGCGCCCGGAATATGGCCCGCGGCGTGTTCTCGCGCGCCCCAGTCGAGATCGTCGAGCTTGGCGCGACAATCGATGACAACGTACGCGGCATCGTTGATATGTGAAGCGAGTACCGCGGTCGAGATCAGCGTCCTGAAGGCCATGCGGTACGATACCATTTCACGTTCGGTTCCCCTGCCAACCAACGTGTGTTCGTCGGCGTCTAAGTTACCCAGCCGCAATGATCTTGGCCGTGCTCGCGCTCGCTCTTACGACCAGCGCCGCACCGGCCGGCGCGGCGGCCGCACGTGTCGACGCCGTGGCGATTCCGTCGGCGACCGCCATTCGATCCACCGGCGAGCTCAGCGACGAGGTCTGGCGCAGCCTCCCGGCGGTTGACGCGTTCGTTCAGCGCGATCCCCACGAGGCCGGCGAGCCGAGTCAGCGCACCGAATTTCGCGTGGCCTACGATGCCACCACGCTGTTCGTGAAGGTGCGTGCCTACGACACCGAGCCGGACAAGATCGTCACCTACCTGACCCGCCGCGACCTCGACTCGCCCTGCGACTGGATCCGCATCCTCATCGACTCGTATCACGACCGGCGCACGGCGTACGAGTTCGCCGTCAACCCCTCGGGCGTGAAGATGGACCGCTACTGGTTCAGCGACAACAACCGCGACGACAGTTGGGACGCGGTGTGGGACGTGAGCGTGTCGCGTGACAACCAAGGCTGGATCGCGGAGTTCCGGATTCCGTTCTCCCAGCTTCGCTACACGCCGTCGGCGGCCGGCACCTTCGGCTTCGCGGTCTCCCGCCAGATCGGCCGCCTCAACGAAACCTCGACGTGGCCGCTGCTGGCGCGCAGCGCCAACGGCTACGTCTCCTCGTTCGGCGAGCTCGGGAACCTGGAGATGACGGCGTCGCCGAAGAAGCTCGAGCTCACGCCCTACGCGGTGGCGAACACGACGACGCAGCCGACCGACGGCAACCCGCTGCTCAAGAGCGCCGCGCCGGGTGGAGCGTTCGGTCTCGATATGAAGTACGCGCTCACGCCGGGCCTCACCCTCACCACGACGGTGAATCCGGACTTCGGGCAGGTCGAGGCGGATCCCGCGGTGGTGAATCTCTCGGCGTTCGAGACCTACTTCAGCGAACGGCGGCCGTTCTTCGTCGAAGGCTCGGGCAACTTCAACTTCAACCTGGACTGCAACGACGGCGCGTGCAGCGGCCTGTTCTATTCCCGCCGCGTCGGCCGCGCCCCGCACGCCACCGCCAATCTTCCCGGCGGCGACGACGTCTACACTGACGTGCCGGCGCAGACGAAAATCCTCGGAGCCGCGAAGCTGACGGGGCGCATCGGCCAGTATTCGATCGGCGTCATGCAGGCGGTGAGCGAAGAGGCGACCGCACCCATCCGGATCGGCCCGGTCTTCTCGCAGCCGGTCGTCGAGCCGCTCACGAGCTTCACGGTCGGCCGCGTCCGGCGCGAGTTTGCGAACCAGTCGGCGATCGGGCTCATGCTGACCAATACGAACCGGCGGACGACCGACGACCTCGCGGGTCCGCTGCCGACGGCCGCGACGACCGGAGGCGTCGACTGGGATCTGCGATTCAAGAAGCGGTATTCGCTCACCGGGTATTGGGCCGCCAGCTCGGTTCGAGGCGACGCGGTGGCGATCGAGGCGGTGCAGGAAGACAGCCGGCACTATTTTCAGCGGCCCGACCTGAAGAGCGAAACCCTGGACCCTGCGCGCACGTCGCTCTCGGGCGATTCGGCGATGATCGCGATCAGCAAGATCGGCGGCGAGCACGTGCGCTTCAACTCGAACGTCTCGTACAAGGCGCCGGGCTTCGACGTCAACGACGTGGGATTCCTGCGCCGCGCCGACACCCGCAACATCGGCAACTGGATTCAGTTCCGCAACGACCACCCGAATCGCTGGTTCCGGAGCCGGATGATCAACTTCAACGAGTACGCCGGCTGGAACGCGGACGGCGATCGGCTCTACAGCGGCGGCAACGTCAACGCGCACGCGGTCTTCGCCAACAACTGGTCGATCGGCGGCGGTTACAACATCAACGGGTTGAACTTCGACGATCGCACGACGCGCGGCGGCCCGGGCGTCTACATGGATGGCGGGCGCGGCGCGTGGTATTACGTCAACTCCGACAATCGCCGCAGCGTGTCGCTGAACTACTTCGGGAGCTGGTTCGTCGATCCGCACGGAGGGCAATCACGCGACTTCAACCCGGAGTTCACGTTCCGCCCGATACCGGCGCTCATGATCTCGACCGGCGTGCGCCTGTCGACGAACCACACCGACACGCAATGGGTCGGTGAGGTCACCGACGCCGCGAATCACTATGTCTTCGGCCGGCTCGATCAGACGACCGTCGCGCTGACCGGCCGGTTCAACTACACGCTCACGCCGAACCTGTCGCTCCAGTTGTATGCGCAGCCCTTCGTATCCGAGGGCAGCTACGACGCTTTCAAGGAAACCGCCAACCCCCGCAGTCTGGACTACGCCGCGCGCTTCTCGCCGTACGCCTACGACACCGTGGCGAACGGCGATCCCGACTTCAACGTCAAGTCGTTCCGCACCACCAACGTCCTGCGCTGGGAGTACAAGCCGGGGTCCACGCTCTTCGTCGTCTGGCAGCAGGCCCGCGAGAACGACGCCATCCCGGGCGGCTTCCGCCTCGGCCGCGACCTGCGCGACATCTTCGCCGTGCAGCCCCACAACGTGTTTCTCGTGAAGGTCTCGTACTGGCTGAATTACTAGCCTGCGCCGCTCCGCACGGCCATCCTGCGAAGGCGTCGAGCTCCAGCGAGCGGGCGACGTCTATTGCTGGCGTTCGATCGCGATCGTCACGTTGGTCAACGCCATCCCGCACTCGAGGGGAATCTGCGGCGCGGTCATCGACGCGCGCGTCCAGTTGACGGTCCCGGTGAAGCTGCCCGTGCCCCGGCAGATCATGGGGTTTCTCCCGGAGAAGTCGAACGTCACGGTCATCGTGCCGCCGGTCTCGGTCGTCGACGCGATGGATGCGGGATCGCTGAGCGTGCCGCTGAAGCTGCCGTCGTACGGACCGGAGGTCCGAAACGTCGACGAGATGGCGGTGCCGGCTTGCGTCATGGTGAGTTGCGGTATCACGACGTCGGTGCGGATCCCGGTGCTGACCTGGACGAACGACAGTGTCCCCGCCCACGTCCCCGCCAGCGTCTGCATCGACGGCCGCATCTGAACGTCGAGGCGGCTGTCGCCTACGAACGTTACGCTTTCGAAGACGGAGTCGTAGCCGGTGTGGCGGATGCGGATCATGAGCCCGCCAGTGGCGAGCGCGAGGCGATAGGTGCCGTCGGCATTCGAGGCGGTCGCGCGGCCGGCATTGGCCCCGTCGACAACGGTGATGGCGGCGCCGGGCAGCGGCGTGCCGGTGATGACATCAGACACCCGCCCGCTCAGGGCGAGCTCTGTCGGAGGGAGAGGCCGGGGGTCGGACGGCGCCGGCGGTGAGTTGCTGCACGCAAGCGCTACAACGCAGAACAACGCGCTGCTGATCGGCTTGAAACGCATGAGCTCTCCGAAACGGTTCGGAGAAGGGATCGCAAGAAGCGCGCCGAGAACTACTGTCTGTAAACGCTCCCGTTTTTCATCACGAACTTCACGCGGCGCACAGCCGAGATGTCCTTCGTCGGGTCGCCGTCGAAGGCGACGAGGTCGGCGAACAGCCCAGTCTTCACGGCGCCGATCTGCGCCTCCATCCGCAGCACCTTCGCCGCGGTCGACGTCGCGCTCTTGATCGCTGCGGTTGGCGCCATGCCGTACGCCACCATCGCCTCCAACTCGCGCCCCTCGTCGCCGTGCGGGAATGTCCCGACATCGCTGCCGGCGATGATCGTCACGCCGGCGTCGAGCCCGGCCTTGAAGACGGCTTTCCGGCGCTGGTTGGCGGCGGAATTCGGCTCGGCCGGCGGCCACGGTCCCGCGCCCGCCGTGAGCGTGGGGCACCATGCGACGCGATGCTCGACCATCAGCTTGAAGACCTCCGGCGTGCCCTCATTGCCGTGCTCGATCGTCGCGACGTTGGCCAGCGCGGCCCGCCGCATGCCCTCCGGCGTGCTGGTGTGGACCGCGATCGGCACGCCGGCGCTGTCGGCAACTTCGACCGCGCGCTTCATTTCGTCCAGCGTGAATGTCGGATGGGAGCCGGGCAGCGGTCCCCATCGATAGTCGCCGTACAGCTTGATCCAGTCGGCGCCGCGCCCGATCTGGTCGCGAATCACGCGGGTCAGGCTGTCGACGCCGTCGGCCTCTTCCGCACCTTGCGGGACGCTCCATTCCGGGATGAACTTCGGCTGGTAGCTGCCGGTGGCGACGATCGCGCGCGTCGACGCCAGGATCCGCGGACCCGGAATGATGCCCTGCTTCACCGCGTCGCGCAGCTCGACGTCAGCGTAGCCGGCGCCTTCGGTCCCGAGATCGCGCACCGTGGTGTAGCCGCCGTTCAGCGTCGCGCGCAGATGGTTGGTCGCCCTCGCGACACGGAGCGCCAGCCCTTCCTTTGATACCTGATCGGTCCACGACGTCTCGCTGTACGCGTGAAGCAGGATGTGCGAGTGCCCCTCGATGAGGCCCGGCGTCAGCGTGGTACCCGGGAGGTCGATCACCTTCGCGCCGGCCGCCGCGACGCTGGCGTCCGGCCCTGCGGCGTCGATGTGGTCGCCTTTCACGCGCACCGACCAGCCCTCATGCATCGTCTCGCCGTCGAAGACGCGCGCGGGCCTCAGGATCGTGACGGCCGGCGTATTCTGCGCGAGCGGAGACGCAGCGGTCAGCAGGAGTGCCGCGAGCACGGCAGATGTCGTTCGCATCCGCGGATTATATGAGCGTCGCGCGTGAATGTGGCGCGAAGCTTCCGCGTATAATCCTCGCGCTCACCACACAGCATGGCTGTCACTCCAGGAACGCGGATCGGTCCGTATGACGTGATCTCGCTGGTCGGCGCCGGTGGCATGGGCGAGGTCTATCGCGCCCGCGACGGCCGCCTCGGCCGCGACGTGGCGATCAAGATCTTGCCGGCCTCGTTCACGACGGACCCCGATCGGCTTCAGCGGTTCGACCAGGAGGCGCGCGCCGCCGCGGCGCTGAACCACCCCAACATCCTCACGGTTCATGAAATCGGCAGCCACGCTCCGGCGTCCGGTCCGGCCGTCCCCTTCGTCGTGTCCGAACTGCTCGAAGGCCGGACGCTGCGCGAAGCGCTGGGAGAGTCGCCCAAGGGGCTGCCCGTTCGAAAGGCCATCGACTACGCGACCCAGCTGGCCAACGGCCTGGCCGCGGCGCACGAGAAGGGCATCGTGCATCGTGACCTGAAGCCCGAGAACATCTTCATCACGCGCGACGGCCGGCTGAAGATTCTCGACTTCGGGCTGGCCAAGCTCAAGGACGAGAGCGCTGCGGCCGGTGCGGGAGCCACGATGCTGGCGACCCAGGCCGGCACGGGCGCCGGCGTCGTGCTCGGGACGGTTGGCTACATGTCGCCGGAGCAGGTCCGGGCGCAACCGGTCGACCATCGCAGCGACATCTTCAGCTTTGGCGCGGTGCTCTACGAAATGCTGTCCGGCGCGCGCGCCTTCAAGGGCGCGACCGCGGCGGACACGATCACGGCGATCCTCGCGAGCGAGCCCGTGGACCTGACGGCCGAGCACGCCGCCGTCACGCCCGCCCTCGATCGCATCGTGCGCCATTGCCTCGAGAAGAGCGCGGAGATGCGCTTTCAATCCGCGCGAGACATCGCCTTCAACCTCGACGCGTTGTCCACGATGTCCTCAACGGGCTCCGTGGCGGCGGCTGTGCCGGCGCGGCGACCTGCAACGCTTTACCTGACGATCGCCGCGGTGGCGGTTTCGATAGCGGCGGCGGCCGCACTGTGGCGGTTTGCTGCGACGTCGCGCGGAAACCCGGTCTTTCATCAGGTGACCTTCCGTCACGGTGAACTGGACAACGCCCGCTTCACCGCCGACGGCCAGAACATCGTCTACACGGCGTCGTGGGAAGGCGCACCGCCCGAGATCTTTTCGGTGCCAGCCAGTCAAAGGGGCGGGCGGTCTCTTGGCATTCAGAACGCCAGGTTGCTGGCGGTCTCCAGGACCGGGGAACTGGCTGTTGGTCTGGCGCCCCGCGTGATCGCCGCTTCCTCGTTCATGCTTCCCGGCACGCTCGCGCGCGGGTCGATGGCCGGAGGCGCGCCGAAAGCGGAGATCGAGAACGTGGCTGCCGCCGACTACGCGCCGGACGGCAAGTCCCTGGCGATCGTGCGCTACATGCCGGACCAGCGCACCAGTCAGTTGGAGTATCCGATCGGCACCGTCCTGTTCAAGAACGCCATGTTGACCGGCCTGCGTTTTTCCCCTGACGGCCGATACCTCGCGTTCATCGATCACGCCAGCGCATCCGACGATCGCGGCAACGCGGTGATTCTGCGCGCGACCGGCGAGACGGTCGCCACGGGACCGCTCCGCGACAGTCAGCGCGGCCTCGCGTGGAGCCCCGCAGGCGACGAGATCTGGCTGACGTCGCCGCTGATGGACGGGAGTATGTTCGCGCTGGACCTCAAAGGCCGGAGCCGCGCGCTGCTGAACATGCCCGGAAGGCTGTTCGTCCGCGACGTCGCCGCAGACGGCCGGGTCCTTCTCGATGAGGGCGACACCCGCCGGGGCATCGTCGTCGTTTCCGATAACGAAGAATCGCAGCGCGACGTGTCGTGGCTCGACTATTCGTACCTGCGGGGCATCAGCAACGATGGAAAGACGATCGTCTTCGAGGAGGAGGGGCACGGCGCTGAAAGCGGCTACCGCAGGTTCGTCCGCAACGTGGACGGCTCGCCGGCGACCGAAGTCGGTTCGGGATACGCTGTGGCGATCTCGGACGACAAGGCATGGACGATGTCCATGCGGTTCGTCGAGGGTGGAAACGAACTCTGGCTGCAGCCGGTCGGCGCCGGGCAGCCCCGCAGGCTCAGTCCTCCCGGCTGGGGCGCAAACAATGCCGCACGGTTCTTTGCTGACGGTAAGCGCGTCGTGTACATCGCGCGCGAACCGAAGAGCGCGCGACCGCGGACGTATGTCCAGATTCTCGACGGCGGTGCGCCCCGCGCGATCACCGACGAGGGCGTCAACGGCATCCTGATTTCACCCGATCAGCGCTGGGTTCAGGTCAATTCACCCGCGGGCCTTGCCCTGGTGCCGGTCGAGGGCGGCCCGCTGCGCTCGATTCAGGGGGCGCAGCCGCTTGATTCGGTGCGAGGGTGGACTGACGACGGTCAGCTCTACGTGGCCAACGGCCGGCCGACGGTGTTGCGCATCGACAAGCTCAACCCGTTCACGGGTAAGCGTACGCTCTGGCGTGAACTGCGCGCCCCGGGCATTGTCGGTGTCAGGCCGGCCCTGCCGTTCATCACGCCGGATGGCAGGACGTACGCGTTCGGCTACGGCATCGGGTTCTCTGACTTGTATGTGATGACCGGCGTCCGCTGACGGTTCCATGCTCCATCTGACCGAGCGCGATCGCGCGATGTTCGACGGCGCCGAAGGCCCCGCGCCGCAGCTGGCGATGGCGATCCTCGTGCGAATGGCGGATGTCTACGGCGCCGCCGAGTTGATGGACATCTCGCAGGCGCACATCGACAGCACGATTTATCTCGGCGACGCGACGCTCGAGTTCGCCGAACGGCTCGCGTCGCTGGGCGCGCGCGTGGCAGTGCCGACCAGCCTGAACGTCAGCGGCGTCGACGAGTGCGGGTGGAAGGATTGGGCGGTGAAGCCCGAGTGGGCCGCCAAGGCCGCGCGCCAGATGCTGGCGTACGAACGCATGGGCGCGGTGCCGATGTGGACCTGCGCGCCGTACCAGACGCACATGCGCCCGGTGTTCGGCCAGCAGATCGCGTGGGGCGAGTCGAACGCGATCGCCTTCGCCAATTCGGTGATTGGCGCGCGCACCGAGCGCTATCCCGATCTGCTCGACATCTGCTGCGCGATCACGGGCCGGGTTCCGGCAGTCGGTCTTCACCTGACGGAAAACCGCGCCGGCCAGATGCTGCTGCGGCTCGACGGTGTTCCCGAGGCGTTGCAGCGGGACGACCAGTTCTTTCCAGTGCTCGGCCATCTCGTCGGCAGGCTCGCCGAAGATCGGATCCCGGTCATCGATGGCATCGTCGTCTCGCCGCTGGAGGATCAGCTGAAAGCCTTTGCCGCTGCCGCAGCGTCATCCGGACGGGTCGCGCTGTTCCACATGGTGGGCGTGACGCCTGAAGCGCCGACGCTCGAGGCGGCCTTCCAGGGACAGGCAGCCCTGAAGGGCTGCGCTACGTCCATCGCGATCGCCATCGCTGATCTGCGCGCGGCGCGGCGGGAGCTGACGACGGCTGACGGGCGCGAGCTCGACATGGTGATTCTCGGCAGCCCGCACTTCTCGCTGGCGGAATTCAGCCTGCTCGCGCCGCTGGTGGCCGGGCGAAAGGCGCATCCGCGCGTGAAGTTCCTGATCACGTCGAGCCGGCTGATGAAGGAGCGCGCGCAGGAAACCGGCGTCCTCGATCCGATCGTCAGCTTCGGCGCCCAGATCACGCTCGACACCTGCATCCTCGCGTCGCCGATGCTGCCGCCGGAGATCCAGCTGCTGATGACCAACTCGGCGAAGTACGCCTACTACGCGCCGAGCCTGCTGAATACCCGCGTCACTTTCGGCAGCCTGGCCGACTGCGTTCAATCCGCAATCGAGGGCCGCGTGGTCCGGGACGAAACCGTGTGGCAGACCGCATGATCACGGGCCGCGTCGTTGTTCCCGGCGAAGCGTCAGGCGAGGCGTTGGTGACGAACGAGCCGCTCTCCTTCTGGGGCGGCTACGACTTTCACACCGGCGAGATCATCGACAAGCATCACCCGCTCGCCGGCATTCGCGCGAGCGGACGGATCCTGGCCGTGCCGTTCAGCAAAGGATCCTCGACGACGACCGCCGTGTTGCTGGAAGCCGTTCGGGCCGGCACCGCCCCGGCGGCGATCCTGACCACCGGCCCCGACACTTTTTTCGCCCTCGCGTCGGTGGTGGCCGACGTCATGTACGGCAAGCCGTTCCCGGTTGTCGCCCTCGAGGCCAGAGATTTCGCGTCGCTGCGGACCGGGATGCGCCTCGCCGTTGCACACGATGGCCGCGTCTGGCAGGTTCCAGCCCCGAGCCCCTAGCTCCCGGTCCCGCCCCCGGTTTGATACGATCCACCCGAGATGGCGAAACCTGCTGAGCTCGAGAAGCTGACCGGACTCGCGAGCCGTTTCGGCGCCTTCGTCGTCGAGCGGTTTCCGTTCGTGCTGGACGACGCCGTGGACGCATTCGAGCAGGCGACCCGAGGCCGCGACCTGGAGAGCGATGCCGCGATCGAGTCCGCCAGGCCCGCGCTGCGGCAAGAGTTGAAGAAACGACTGCAGACGCGGACGGTCCCGCCGGGTCTGCCCGACGCCACGCCGCGGACGCCGGCCGCAGTGCGTCTGGGTCAGGCGCACGCGGAACTCCTCGATGCCTGCGATGGCTTCCTGCGGCGCGCGGCGATCGCCGCGTCGCTCACGCGCGAGGAGCGCCTCGAGATCCTGCGCGGCATGCTGCTGACGCGGGCGACCGACAACCGCCTGAAGGCGTTCTTCCTCGGCGGAGAAGTCCGCTTCGGCGCGACGGCGATGCAGGGCAAGGGATTTCGCTCGCTCGGCCAGGAAGCCATTTATGGCGCGGCGATGCGTCTTAAACGAGGTCCGCAGTACCGCGCTACCGCGTCAGGTAGCGCGAAGGCTTCAGCCGAGCGTCCGTCTTGGACCGGCGACGTCATCGGCCCGATGATTCGCGACCTCGGCGCGACGTTCGCCATGCGTCCCGAACCCGCGACCGTGCGGATGGTGCTGAATTCGCAGATGGCGAAGGCCGGTCCGCCCACCGACGGCAAGGACTTCGGGTACGGCGATCTCGACTGGGGCATTCTGCTGCCGGCATCGCCGCTGACGATCGCGACGCTGACGCTGTCGGGCATGGCCATGGCATTCTCGCGCGACGGCTCGAAGCGCCTCGTCGTGTCGTTCATCGGCGAGGGCGGCTCGTCGCTCGGCGAGTGGCACGAGGCGATCAATCTGTGCGCCGCGCGGAAGCTGCCCGCGATCTTCTGCGTGCAGAACAATCAGACGGCGCTGTCGACGCCGGTGGCGGATCAGTCCGCGGTCCGGGTGTTCGCCGACAAGGCGGCCGGCTACGGCGTTCCCGGCATTACCGTCGATGGCACCGATCCGGAAGCGATTGCCGGTGCGTTCGGCTGGGCGGCCGAGCGGGCGCGTGCCGGTCTCGGCCCGACGCTCATCGAACTGGTCGCGATGCGCCTCTGCGGCCACGCGCATCACGACGACATGCTGTACCTGGGGCGCGATCCGCAGACCTCGTGGGAGATTCCGCCGCTCACCGACCAGGGCTACGTCAACCGCGAGCTCTACGCCTACTGGGCCGCGAAGGATCCGATCGTTCTCTACGCGGCGAAGCTGACGGCGGAAGGCCTCTTGAAGCCGGGCGATTTGGATCGCTTCAAGAAAGAAGCCGAAACGATCGTTGAAACCGAAGCGCGCGCGATCATCGACGCGCCGTGGCCCGAGCCGTCCCAGGCGGGCATGGGCGTGTTCGCGAACGAAAAGCCGCGCGTCCACGTCGAGGTGCTCGACCCGGCGATACGGTTTCCGACGATCAACGCAGAGCACGCTGAACACGCAGAAAGATCAAGCCCCGCGAGTTCTGCGAATTCTGCGTTGACCGTCGTCGACGCCCCTCCGTTCGATCCGAAAGGGAAGACCTTCCTCGACGCGGTGATGCTCGGCGTCGGCGATGCGCTGCGCGCCGATCCGCGCGTGTTCGTCTACGGCGAAGATGTCGGCGGCCAGTACGGCAACGCCTTCCTCCTGCTCCGGCCGCTGCTCAAGGAGTTCGGCGACCGCATGATCAACTCGCCGATTGCCGAAGGCGCCGTGCTGGGCGTCTGCGTCGGCGCGTCGATTGCGGGGCAGCGTCCGATCGGCGAGATCCAGTTCAACGACTTCGTCGCGACCGGCTTCAATCAGCTGGTCAACAACGCGGCGCAGAACCGTTATCGCTGGGGCGGCGGGACGCCGATGGTGGTGCGGATGCCGTGGGGCGGACTTCGCCACGCCGGCCCGTATCATTCACAGAATACCGAAGCGTGGTTCTATCGCACGCCCGGGCTCAAGATCGTCGTTCCGTCGACGCCCTACGACGCGCGCGCGCTGATGGCGTCGGCCGTCGCCGATCCCGATCCGGTGCTCTACTACGAGCACATCGCGCTCTATCGCGAACCGAGGATCAAGCAGCTGCTCGAGGATGCCGCGCCCGCGCCAATTCCGCTTGGACACGCCGCGCTGCGGCGCGCCGGGAGCGATCTGGCGATCATCTCGTACGGTGCGTTCGTCCACGTCGGCCTGCGCGTGGCCGAGCAGCTCTCCCAGGACGGCATCGAAGCGAGCGTGCTCGACCTGCGCACCCTGGTGCCGCTCGATCGCGAGGCGGTCCTTGCCGTTGCCCGCCGCTGCAACAAGGTGCTGATCATCCACGAGGACTCGCGCACCGGCGGGATCGGCGAGAGCCTCGCCGCGATCATCCAGGAAGAGGCCTTCGAGGCGCTCGACGCGCCAATCCGCATCATCGGCGCGCTGGACACGCCGGTGCCGTACTCGCCGTCGCTGGAAGGGTTCTACCTGCCGAGCGAGGCGCAGATCGAGCGCGCCGCCCGCCTGCTGGTGGCATACTGAGCGCGGTCGAGCTGGCTGACGACTACCAATGAAATCACGATGGGCGCTCGTGCTCCTCGGCGCGTGGACGATGGGATCGATCTGCATGTCGCTGGTCGCGACGCAGAACTTCTACACCGTCGATCGACTGCTCGCGTCTCCGCACCCGGGGCTGACGGCATCGGTCCAGAAGCTCGGTCAGCCGGCGACCCGCGACCTGCTGCGCTATCTCTCCTCGGAGCTCAATCGCCTGTACTTCCAGATCTGGAACGTCGCGCAGGTGGCGATCGGCGTGGCCACGCTCTGGCTGATCGGCGGCTTCCGCAGGACGGGTCTGTCTGACCTGGCCGTCAAGGGCGTCATCGCCATGCTGGCAGTGGTCGTGTTGATGCTCGCGTATCTGACGCCGTCGATTGTGACCCTGGGCCGCGAGCTCGACTTCGTGCCGCGCGACCCGCCGCCGCCCGGGATGTCGCGCTTCTGGGTCCTGCACGCCGCCTACACGTCGCTGGAGATGCTCAAGCTCGCGGCCGGCCTTGGCGTAGCGTGGCTGATTGCGCGGGACCCGCGCTAGGTGTCGCGTATCGTCCGGCGCGCGCTCTGGCTGGCGGCGTTTGTCATCGTCGTGGTGTTTGGCGCGGCGACGCAATGGATCCTGCCAGAGCTGGGCGCCGGGGGTTTGCTCCACCCGGCGCGGCGGCCGATGACCGCGCCACGTCCCGACGGGTGCCAGGACCTCGAGGCGGGCGATCAGTCGGTGCGCATCAAAGGCTGGCGATGTGCGACATCGGCGGCCTTTCGCGGCACCCTCGTTTACCTCCACGGCATCGCGGACAACCGCACGAGCGGGATTGGCGCGATCCAGCGATTCCGTCCACGCGGGTTCGACGTGATCGTGTACGACAGCCGAGGGCACGGCGACTCAGGCGGAGATACCTGCAGCTACGGTGTGTTCGAGAAGGCCGACTTGAGACGCGTCCTGGATAGCGTTCGTCCCGGACCCATCGTGCTGCTCGGCACGTCACTGGGAGCGGCGGTCGCGCTGATCGAGGCAGGCGAGGATCGACGGGTCTCTGCGGTCGTCGCCGCCGAGACGTTCTCGGACCTGAGGACGGTAGCCACCGAGCGCGCGCCATTCGGGTTTACTCGCTGGTCGATCCGTCGCGCCTTTCAGATCGCCGAGGAGCGGGGGCACTTCAGCATCGACGCCGCCAGCCCGCTCGCGGCGGCACCGTCGATCGCGTGTCCGGTGCTGTTGATCCATGGCGAGGCCGACCGCGACACGCCACCCGGCCATTCACGCCGCGTCTTCGATGCCTTGCGCGCCGAGAAGCGGCTGATCATGGTGCCTGGAGCGGGGCACAACGGTTCGTTGACGCCGGCGGTGTGGACTGAAATCGAGCAATGGGTCGACCGGCATCTGGGCCGAATCTCAGACCAGCTGCGCCCGTTCAAGCACTCAGCAGGTGAGCCTTGACCGAGGACGGACATGATTCACCGGAGCAGGCGGCGATGGTGGGATTCCCGCCGGCCCACTGCCGAGTCGTCGCCAGTCAATCGTGCGGGAAAGACGCGTACGTTCTGCTGGATACGGGCTCGACAGGGCAGCCTTACTTGTACGGTGTGAACTGTCATAAGAAGGGCGAGAGGTGGTTCGAGAGCGCGTCAGGTAACGGCTCCGGCTGGGAAGGGGCGAGCGACGACCCCGCCCTGGGAACGCTTTCGTTTTGGGGCGATGCGCCGGCCGGCGTCGATTCCGTCCGGATCGACTTTGGCGGCGCAATTGTCGACGCTCGAGTTCATCTCGGCGCGTTCCTTCTCGTGTGGTGGCGAGTGCCCAGCCCGACTCAATGGCCCTGCATCGTCGCTATCCAGGAAGAGGGTGTCTGGAAACCTGAATCGGATTTCGGGCTGCAGCGTCGGGTTGCGGCGGAAAGAGGCGATCCCGGCATTCTTCGCTGAGCTCGCGTCGCTACTCGTTCCGCAGCGCTTCGAGCGGATCGATGCCTGCCGCTCGGCGCGCGGGCAGATACGTCGCCGCGAGCGCGACCGCGACGAGCAGCGCGGTCATTCCGGCAAATGAAAGAGTATCGGTTGCGCTGACGCCGACCAGCTGAGACTTGAACAGCTGCGTCACGCCGGCGGCGCCGACCAGGCCGAGTGCGGCGCCGATCGCGGTCACCCTCAGTCCTTGCTTCAATACGAGAGAGAGGATGTCGGAACGGCTCGCGCCGAGCGCCATCCGCATGCCGATCTCGGGTGCGCGCTGCGCCACGGTCCCCGCGACCACGCCGTACAGACCGATCGTGGCGAGAAAAAGGGCGAGCACGCCGAACACGCCGAGCAGGCTCGCCGCCATCCGCTGAATGAACAGCGCGAAGTCGAGATGCTCGGCGATCGTCCTGATCTCGAACACCGGCAGGTTCGGGTCGAGCTGGCGTACGGTGTGCTGCACCGCGCCGGCGACCGCGGCGGGATCGCCGGCCGTCTTCAGGATCAGCACCGTGTCGGGCCGGTACCACTGCTGGACCGGCAGGTACATGTAGGCGCGCGGCGCCTCGGTCATCGTGCCGTACTTGCCGTCGCGGGCGACGCCGACTACCTCGAGTGATTCCGGTCCGACCCGAACCCTGCCGCCGATCGGCGACCGATCCTTCCAGTACCGCCGCGCCATCGTCTCGTTCACGATTGCGACCTTCGGCGCCTCGGGCGTATCGCGATCGGAAAAGTCCCGCCCGCCGGAGAGCGCGATCCCCAGCGTGCCCAGGTAGTCCGAGCCGACGCGGTTGTAGTAGACCGTCATCTCCTCGTTCGGCGCGGGCGTGTAGCCGTCGACGCGGACGCCGAAGTCGCTGCCGCCGCCCAGGTTGAGCGGCACTCGTTGCGCGAGCGAGGCGGCTTCCACCCCAGGAATCTCTCGGGCGCGCGTCAGCAGATCGCGAAACAGCGCGGTGCCGCGCGGCGTGTCGTAGCCGGCGGGCAGCAGATCGATGGCTGCGAACAGCCCGTTGCGCGTGGCGAACCCCGGGTTCATGTACTGCGCGTTGTACAGCGTCCGGACGAAAAGCCCCGCCGAGACGAGCAGGATCAGCGACAGCGCGACCTGCGCGATCACCAGACCCTGACGCAGCCGGGTGCGCCGGGGGCTCGACGTCACCGCACCGGCCGACTCCTTCAGCGCCGGAATCAGGTTGGTCGACGAGCCCTGCCACGCCGGAACGAGGCCGAAGAGCAGCGTGCTGCCCAGCGTCAGCCCGGTCGCGAAAACGGTCACGGGCACGCTGATCGGCGTGTCGAAGGCGACGGGCGTCGAGGTGGGCGGCACGAACCAGCGCAGGAGATCGACGGTCCAGTACGCGGTGATCGCGCCGGCGAGGCCGCCGCCGATCGCCAGCATCGCGCTCTCGGTGAGCAGTTGCCGGACCAGCCGTCCGCGGCTCGCGCCCAGCGCCAGACGCACCGCCGTCTCACGCTGTCTGCCGGACGTGCTGGCCAGCAGCAGGCTCGCGACGTTGGCGCAGGCGATCAGCAGCACGAGCCCGACGACCCCCATCAGCACGCTGAGTATGGGAAGCAGGATCGTGCTCGCGCCGGGCGCGCGCCACAACGGGTTGATCCGGATGCCGCGCCCGCCGTTGTCGGCGTAGGTCGCGGCCAGCGTGCGCGCCACCACGTCGAAGTCCGCCTGCGCGCGCGCGATTGACACGCCCTTCTTCAACCGGACCATCGCTTGCAGCCAGCTGTTGCCGCGCTCCGTCAGGCGATCGCCAGGCATCACCGCCCGCTGCATCATCATCGGCACGAAGACGTCAACGGCGAGCCCCGACGCGCTGCCGCGGAACCCCTCGGGCGCCACGCCGATGATGGTGAAGGCGCGGCTGTTGAGCGCCACGCTGCGGCCGACGCTGGAGGGGTCGCCGCCGAAGTGGCGGAGCCAGTACGCGTGGCTGAGCACCGCCACTGGTTTCTCGCCTGGGACCCGGTCCTCGTCGGCGGCAAAGGCCCGTCCGATCGCCGGCTTCACACCGAGCACCTCGAAGTAGTTGCCGCTGACGAGCATGCCCCAGATGCGTTCGGGCTCCGCGCCGGTCCGCAGGTTCATGGGCACCATCGTGAACGCGATCAAATCGTCGACGCTGTCGAGGCGCTGGGCGCGCATGTCGACGAAGTTCGGCCACGACACGCTCAAGTCCTTCCGCGTCGCGGTCGTGGTCGACAGCGAGACCAGGCGATCGCTGTCCGCGACCAACGGCAGCGGATGGAGCAGCAGTCCCTCGACCCAGCTGTAGATCGTGACGTTGGCGCCGATGCCGAGACCGAGGGTCAGCACGGCAACCAGCGTGAACGCCGGTTTGCGCACCATCAACCGCCAGCCGTACCGGATATCCTGCGTGAGCATCTCGAGTCTCCTGACGTGAAGGCGCAGCCAGACGGCGTGGCGCAGAGCGCCGCCGGTGCGGACGAGCAGTCCTGCGCTCCCGGCGGCACCCCCGCGATGCCGCGATTGCCAGTGCCACTCGTGCAGGATGTCGGCGCGCCATTGCCGCCGCCACTCGCGGCGCCGCGACGGCGGCGCCAGCCACGATGCGGCGTCGATCATCGCCAGCAGCAGGCGAAGCATGCCGCTAGGCCGGCTCATGCTTGATGCGGAAGCCGGCCAGCGAGACGGGCTTGAGGTTCTTGTAGCGCTGCAGTGCGCCGGCCAGCGCGGTCGCGCCTGCCGCGGTGAGGTCGAAATAGCGCCGCGGCGGACGCTTGTCGCGCCGCGCCGCGCGCGGGTCCTCCCATCGCGAGGTCAGGTAGCCGAGCGACTCCAGTCGATCGAGCGCCGGATAGACCGTGCCGGAGGTGAGGCCGGTGGCATCCATGATGTCGAAGCCGAAGCGGTTTCCGTCCGCGATGGCGTGGAGGATGGCGACCGGGCCGAAGGCCAGCGGAGCGGGCTTCTTCATCTCGTATATCTAATACCAACATAGGTTGGATGACAAGATAGACGAGGCAGCGCGGCTCGAGGTTCCCTGAGTATCATTCCAGGGTGCCGCTGGTTGCCGCCGTCATTTTCGACTTCGATGGAATCGTTCTCGACAGCGAGACCCCCGAATACGAGTCGCACCGGCAGATCTACGAACGATGCGGCGTCCCGCTGACGGTGGACGAATGGTGCGGCGTCATCGGCACCTGGGGGAAAGGCGCCGCCTCTTCGAGGACATGGTGCCCGCCGGCCCGATGCGCGGCGTGTCCGATCTGCTGGCGGCGCTGCGTGCGGCCGGCATCCCGGCCGGCATCGCGTCCTCGGCTCCGGCGCGGTGGGTGGTCGGCGCGGTCGAGCGGCTCGGCATCCGCTCGGCGTTCGCCGCGGTGGTCACCGGCGACGAGGTCGAGCGCCGCAAGCCGGCGCCGGATGTCTATCTCGAAGCGGCGCGGAGGCTTGGTGTCGACCCCGCCAAGGCGATCGCGATCGAAGACTCCAGCACAGGACTCGCGGCGGCTCGCGCCGCGGGGATGACGGCAATTGCGATCCCGCATTGGCTGACCGCGAGCCACGATCTCAGCGGCGCGGACCTGACCGTCGCGCACGCCGGCGAGCTCACGCTGGACCAGCTCGACGCCCTGCTCCGTTCCAAATCGTCGCCGCACTAGAATAGGCACACACCATGAGCGACGAGACAGACGCCGGCGCGGCCGCGCCAGCCTCCGAGGGCGGCCATACCGACTTCATCAGAACCATCATCGACGAGGATCTCGCGTCGGGCCGCCACCGCGGCCGGGTGGCGACGCGGTTTCCGCCGGAGCCGAACGGCTACCTGCACATCGGCCACGCCAAGTCGATCTGCCTGAATTTCGGGATCGCGGAGGAACGCGGCGGCCTGTGCAATCTCCGCTTCGACGACACCAACCCGACGAAAGAGGAGGTCGAATACGTCGACGCGATTCGCGAGGACGTGGCCTGGCTGGGCTTCAAGTGGCACGCGGAGCTCTACGCGTCCGACTACTTCGAGCGGCTGTATCAGTTCGCGCTGACGCTGATCGATCGCGGCCTCGCCTATGTCGACAGCCAAACCGCCGACGAGGTGCGCGCGTCGCGCGGCACCCTGACCGAGCCCGGCCGCAACAGCCCGTACCGCGATCGCCCGGTCGCCGAGAACCGCGATCTGTTCGCGCGGATGCGGGCGGGCGAGTTTCCGGACGGGGCGCAGATCCTGCGGGCCAAGATCGACATGGCGTCGCCGAACATGAACATGCGCGATCCGACGCTCTATCGGATTCGCCACGCGCCGCACCACCGGACCGGCGATGCCTGGTGCATCTACCCGATGTACGACTACGCGCATCCGCTGTCGGATGCGATTGAGGGGATCACGCATTCGTTGTGCACGACCGAGTACGAGGATCACCGGCCGCTCTACGACTGGCTCGTCAACCAGCTGATCGAGGGGGACAAGCCCAATCAGTACGAGTTTGCGCGGCTCAACCTGAATTACACGGTGATGAGCAAGCGCAAGCTGCTGCAGCTGGTGCAGCAGCGGCACGTCAGCGGCTGGAACGATCCGCGGATGCCGACCATCAGCGGCCTGCGGCGCCGCGGCTACACCCCGGAGTCGATCCGCGATTTCTGCGCCCGCATCGGCGTGGCCAAGAAGGACAACGTCATCGACGTCGCGCAGCTCGAACACAGCATCCGTGAGGACCTGAACATCCGCGCGCCGCGCGTGATGACGGTGCTCCGGCCGCTGAAAGTCGTGCTGACGAACTATCCGGAGGGTCAGGTCGAGCAGCTCGACGTCATCAACAACCCCGAAGATCAGTTCGCCGGGACCCGCGAAGTGCCGTTCTCGCGCGAGCTGTACATCGAGCGCGACGACTTCATGGAGAACCCGCCGAAGAAGTTCTTCCGCCTGTCGCCGGGCAACGAAGTGCGGCTGCGCTGCGCCTACTTCATCACCTGCACCGAGGTGGTGAAGGACGCCAGCGGCCAGATCGTCGAACTGCGCTGCACCTACGATCCGGCGACGCGCGGCGGCGACGCGCCGGACGGCCGCCGCGTCAAGGCGACCATGCACTGGGTGTCGGCGGCGCACGCGATCCCGGTGGAGGTCCGGCTCTACGATCGGCTGTTCTCGGTCGACGATCCGGAGAAGGCGCCGGAAGGCAAAACGTTTCTCGATTTCCTGAACCCCGATTCGCTCGAGGTGCTGACCGACGCGAAAGCCGAGCCCGGGCTGGCCGGCGCCGCCCCGGGCACACGCGTGCAGTTCGAACGGCTTGGCTACTTCTGCGTGGATCCCGACTCGCGGCCCGACGCGCTCGTCTTCAACCGGACGGTCTCGCTTCGAGACCAGTGGGCGAAGATTGCCAACAAGAAGTAGGGGCTGGGGGCTGGGGGCTGGGGATAAAGAGAGATGCGCATCGTTGCTCTTCTCGCCGTGTTGTCGGCTCTAGGCGTGGCCGCGGTTCGGCAGCCGTCGCCGCAGCCTCCTGCCTCCTCGGCCCCTCGCTGGTACAAAGGCAACACCCATACTCACACGCTGAACAGCGACGGCGATAGCACGCCGGACGAAGTCGCGCGCTGGTACCGGGAGCACGGCTATCGATTCCTCGTGCTCTCGGATCACAACGTGCTGACCGGAGTGGACGGCCTCAACGCCGTTCACGCGATGAGCGAGCAGTTCCTGTTGATCAAAGGCGAGGAGCTGTCCGACCGGTTCGGCGACAAGCCGATTCACATCAACGGCCTCGATGTCTCGGCCCTGGTCGAACCGCAGCACGGGTCGAGCGTCGCCGACGTGGTGCAGCGGTCGGTCGACGCCATCAGGGGAGTCGGCGGCATTCCCCATATCAATCATCCGAACTTCGGCTGGGCGATCACGGTCGACGACCTCAAAGCCATCCGCAACGACCGGCTGTTCGAGGTCTACAACGGTCATCACCAGGTCAACAATCTCGGCGGCGGCGGCGTCCCGGGCATGGAGGAGGTCTGGGATCGCATCCTCTCGAGCGGCAAGCTGATCTTCGGCCTGGCCGACGACGACGCCCACGTGTTCAAGCAGCCGGGGAATCCGGACGTGCCCGGTCCCGGGCGCGGCTGGGTGATGGTGCGGGCCGAGCGGCTCGCCGCGCGCCCGATCGTCGAAGCGCTCGATCGCGGCGAGTTCTACGCCACGACCGGCGTCGAGCTCGCCGACTATCAGGTGAGCGGCTCCGCGATCGCCATCACCATCAAGCCGGTGCTCTCGAGCAAATACCGCGTCCAGTTCATCGGCCGCAACGGCGTGGTGCTCGGCGAGTCGATCGCCAACCCCGCCGTGTACACGTTCAAGGGTGACGAGCTCTACGTCCGCGCGAAAATCCTGGAATCCAACGGCCGCGTCGCCTGGACGCAGCCGGTGTGGAAAGGCCGATAAGAAGGAACCGCGGAGAGCGCTGAGACCGCAGATCCTTGTTTTCCAGGAAGAAAAGGTCTCCGCGGTCTTTGCGGTCTCCCCGGTTTCTTCCGGACGTTAGAGTCGCAACAGGTAGCTCGCCTTCACGAAGAACCCGTCGTTGGTTCTGCGTAGCGCATCGAATTTCAACCCAGTCGGCTCGGTCATGAAGCTGCTGTAGCCGGCGAAAAAGACCGTGCCCGGCGTCGGCTGGTACGAGAACAGCGCATCCACCCGGAAGCGGTTGCGTTCGAATCCCGTCGCCGGCACGTACTGACCCGTGACCGGGTCACGAATCACGATGGGCAGGTTGGTGCGCGAATCGTCGCGCAGCGTGTCCTGCTTCTGGGCGTTGTATTCGCCGATGGCGCGCAGGAAGATCGCCCGTGAGACCTGATACTCGACTTTCAGCCTGGGAATCCGCCCGATGCCGACCGTGGTTCCGTCGGTGCGCCGGTCGTACGACTGCAGCTGATACTGCGGGCTGACGCGGATCTTGTCGCTCGGCCGCCAGTCGAGCGCGAGCGTGGCGAACTTGATGTCAGCCGGCGCCCATTCGTAGAAGTTCTCGTCCCGTCCCCAGATGTAGAAGATGCTGCCGGAGACGCGCGAGAACTGCGGCGTGTTCATCGTCACGACGTAGTCGAGGTTGTGGATGTGGGGCACGCCGGTGAACGGCAGAACCCCGTCTGGCGCCTGCAGCGCATAGTCCTTGTAGAACGGTTCGTCGAACGCGAACGATTCGAACAGGACCGACGCGCCTGCCAGCCATCCGCCCTTGAACTTGAAGTTGTTGTTGAAGTGCAGTTTCTTTTCGAGCCAGGGATCGGCCTGCGGATCGTCGCGGTACTGACGGACGCCGTTGACCAGCACGCTGGCGGTAAAGCTCTGCACCGCCGCGTTCGGGGCCCCGTACCACGTGGCGCGGTGGGTCAGGTTCGTCGTGATCACGCCGCCGCGGCTGATGAATCCGCTTGCCGCCTGGAAATTCTGGTGAATCGCGTTCGTCTGATAGCGCAGGCCGAAATGCCGGCCGTCACGGTTGAAGATGGCCTGCCAGATCGGCCCCGTTGTGACCTGTCCGCCCGCGGCCGTCCGACTGGCGCCGCCCTGCAGCTGGAGGTTGTAGATCGATCCGAACAGCAGCCGCGTATCGGCCGCCAGTACACGATTCGAGCGCGTGCCATCGACGCGGTCCGTGTACGCCAGGCCGACCTTCGACGACCGCGGCAGGTCGTGCTGGAGCCGGACGATGTTGAAGACCGGATGATCGACGCCGCTCACCGACGTTGCCGCATCGTCCACCGCGGAGAGCAGCGCGATGTCGGTGCCGGCGGTCTTGCCGGTCAGTTTGACCGCCGTGAGCGGCGCGGCGATTCGCCGCGTGTAGATCAGATTGTTCGGTGTGGTGAAGAGCTCGGCGCCGTCGAGGAAGAAGGGCCGTTTTTCCGGAAAAAAGAGCGCGCTGCGCGGATCGAACGTGAACTGGCTGGCGTCGGCTTCGACCTGCGAGAAATCCGGATTGATCGTGCCGTTCATGGTCAGGTTCGGCGTCACGCCCCAGCGAACGTTGCCGCCGACCTCAGGCTGGCTGGTGTCGTATGCCCAGTGTGAGCCGACCAGCGCGCCGTCGGAGTGCGCCGTCACCGCCGGGTTGAGATCGAGCACGAGGCCGCGCCGCAGCTCCGTCATGCCATCGAGGCTTCCCGACTGCGTGAGGAACGAGCTCTTCGCACGCAGCGCCGGCGTCCAGCTGTTCTCCTGCCCGCGGCTCTGGACCCGGCGCATGATGTTGAGCGCCCACGACTGGACGTGCTCGGCCGGAAACCGCAGCGTCTTGAACGGGATGACGATCTCGACCTCGAAGCCGTAGTCGGTGAGCCGTCCTTTGGACTGGAAGACGTAGTCGGGCGTGAGGTCGATCGCTTCGCGCCCGCTTTCGAGGCCGCCGAACGGCGTCGCGTTGCGAACGGTCCCGCCTTCGACCAGGGTGCCGTCCGCCTGGATCCCGAGGGGGTTGACGCTGAAGACCAGCGCCTGGCGTCCGTCCTTGAACGGGTTCAGGAAAATGTGGATCGCATCGTCGGCATCGATGCGATCGCGGTTGGCCAGCGTGGCGTGCACATCGCCGGGCTCGGCGTGCGCCTTCACGCCGAAGTAGATCGCGGTCGGCGAGTAGAAGACGAGAATCTCGGTGGCGTCTTCCGCCGGCCGTCCATCAACCGGCGCGTACTGCGAAAAATCGGTGAGCCGGACCGCGTCCTGCCACTGCGGCTCGTCGAGCGCTCCGTCGACGGTGATCGCCGGCGTCTCGACCCGGGGAATGGTGACATGTACCTGATTGTCGCGGCCGCTGTAGACCGCCGCGGCCAGGACGAGTGCGGCAAGCATGGGATTCTAAAAGCGTACACGAACCACGATACAATTTCCGCCGATGCAGTTCGACGAGGCGCAAGGCCTCGCGTCACGACTACGAGCTGAGCTGGGCCGCGCGATCATCGGCCAGCAGGCGGTGGTGCAGGAGATCCTCACGGCGTTCTTTGCCGGCGGCCACGTGCTGCTGCGCGGCGTGCCCGGTCTCGCCAAGACGCTGTTGATCAAGACGCTGGCGCAGGCGATCCATCTCAAGTTCAACCGCATTCAGTTCACGCCCGACCTGATGCCGTCGGACATCATCGGCACCGAGGTGATCGAGGAAGACCGCGTCAGCGGCCGGCGTGAAATCCGCTTCATCGCCGGCCCGATCTTCGCCAACGTGATTCTGGCGGACGAGATCAATCGGACGCCGCCGAAAACCCAGGCCGCGCTGCTCGAGGCGATGCAGGAGTACCAGGTCACGGTCAACGGCGTCCGCTACGAACTGGCCCGGCCGCTGTTCGTGCTCGCGACGCAGAACCCGATCGAGCAGGAAGGCACCTATCCATTGCCGGAAGCGCAGCTCGATCGGTTCATGTTCAACGTGGTGATCGACTATCCGTCCAGGGCCGAGGAGCACGGCATCCTCGCGCTGACCACCGGCGACAGCGAGCCGGCGATCACGCCGGTTGCCGCGGCAGCCGACATCGAAGCCATGCGCCACCTGGTCCGCGACATCCCGGCCGCATCCAATGTCATCGACTACGCGCTGCGCATCGTCCGCGCCAGCCGCCCGGCGGGCGATGCCGACGACGCCGTGCCGCCGCCGGTGAGGCAGTGGGTGAAATGGGGCGCCGGGCCGCGCGCGGGGCAGGCGCTGATATTGGGCGCGAAAGCGCGGGCGCTGCTCGACGGACGAAGCGTCGCGTCCCCGGACGACATTCGCGCGGTGGCTCTGCCGGTGCTGCGCCACCGGATCCTGCTGAACTTTCAGGCCGAGGCCGACGGCATCGATGCCGATCAGATCGTCGCTCGCTTGCTCGAGTCGGTTCCGGCCCCCTGAGATTGCAGATTGCAGATTTCAGATTGCAGAGTTGAAGGGTGAAAGCTGAGATTTGCCCGCCCGAAGTCCTCGCGGGGATCGCCGACCTCGAGCTGGTCGCGCGCATCGTGGTCGAAGGCCTCGTTTCGGGGCTCCACCGCAGCCCGTTTCATGGCTACAGCGCCGAGTTCAGCCAGTACCGGCACTATCGGCCCGGCGACGATCTGAAGTACGTGGACTGGAAGCTCGTCGCCCGCACCGATCGCCTCTACACGAAGCAGTTTCGCGAGACTACGAACATGGCGTCGGCGATCGTCCTCGATTCGAGTGGATCGATGGACTTTCCTTACGCTGATGTAGCGCAGGCCTTTAGGCCTGCGGACGCGGGGCTAAAGCCCCGCGCTACATCCCTTTCGAAGTTCCGATACGCCGTTGTCGCGGCGGCCGCTTTGGCCCATTTGATCTCCGGACAAGGCGATGCCGTCGGCCTGATCGCCGGTGAGCGTTTTCTCCCGCCGCGGGCGGGACGCCAGCATTTGCGCGGCCTGCTGACTGGGCTGTCGTCGTTATCGCCTGGCGGCAGCTGGAGTGCGGCCGACGGCGTCCGCCGCGCCTCGGAGCGGTTGACACGGCGCGGCCTGCTGTTCGTCCTCTCCGATTTGTATGACGATGAGGAGCGGACGTTCGCGGAACTGAAGCGGGCGGCGCGAATGGGGCACGAGGTCGTGCTGCTGCAGATCCTCAGCCGGGAGGAGATCGATCTGCCATATCGGCGTGATCTTGAATTCGCCGATCTGGAGACCGGGCGGACGCTCGCGATCAACGCGGGCCTGGCGCGGCGCGATTACCAGGACGCGCTCGCCGCGTTTCTGGAGCGCTGGCATGGCCGGGCGGGCAGCGAGGGGTTCCACTACTCGCTGATCGTCACGGACGTCCCGCCGGCGCGCGCCCTCCGCAATTTCCTGCTCGCGCGGTCATGATCTGGCTCAACCCCTCCGCACTGTTCGCGCTCGCCGTTGTCGCGGCGCCGGTGTTGATTCACCTTCTGGTGCAGCGCCACGCCGAGCGCCTCAGGTTTCCGACCCTCAGGTTCCTTCAGCCCACGAGGCTGGCGGCGATCCGTCGTCATCTGCTCGAAGACCTCCCGCTCGTATTGGTCCGCGCGGCGTTGGTGGCGGCGGCCGTCATCGCGGTGGCCGGTCCTGTGATCGTGACCCCTGCGCTGCGCGAGTCGTGGAATCGCCGCCTCGCGACCGCGACCGTGACCGAAACTGGAGCGGGCGTCCAGGTTCGGCCCGATGCCGCATTCTCGACGACCGCGGCGGGCCAGGGCTCGCCGCTGCTCCAGACATTCGCCGGCCCGTCGCTCGCCGACGGTATCCGGCGCGCGCTGCGGTGGCTCGCCAGCGCGCCGCCTGCGAGGCGGGAGATCGTGATCGCGTCGGCCCTGCCCATCGGTTCGATCTCGCAGGCCGATCTGGCAATGATCCCCCCGTACATCGGCATCCGGTTCGAACGGACCGGCACGCTTCCGACGATGCGCACGGTCCCGGCCGGGCGACGGCTCATCGACAGCGGCGTGCGCGGGAGAGAGGTCACGTTCAGCGCCACGCGAACGTCGACGCGCGAGTTTGCGGCGCCGGATATGGTGGTCTGGCCGATCGACGTCGTCGTTTCGAAAGCCGGGCAGCCTGCGGTCGACGCGGCGGTCGCGGCGGTCTTGTCGCAAGGCGTCTGGGAAACGCCGTCCGATCGGCGCGCGCGTTTCGTGGTCCTGGGGACTGAGCAGGAAGGAGCCCTTGCGGGAGTCCTTCCGGTTTCCCGTCCGTGGATGGCTGCTGCCATCGCGTCGATTGGGAGAGATCCTGAGCTTCGAGACGCCGCGCTCCGGGTATCAACGGGCTCGGCCGATCGCCGCTTTGGCGTGGCGCCTTGGCACATCGTCGCCTTTGCCGCTGATGGCCGGCCTCTCGCGGCCGCTGCGGCCTCGACGACGCAACTCGTCGTCGCGACCGCCGCCCCCGTGACTGAGCTCGTGACGCCGATTCTCCTCCGGTCGATCGCGAACGCGATCGCCGTGCCTCCAGATCTTCGCGCCGCCGAAGTGGTTCCCATCTCAGACTCGGTCCTGCAGCGGTGGTCGCGTTCTCCGGCGCCCATCACGTCTCCGCGCGTCGAGACCATCGAACGTGACGATCGTCGATGGGTCTGGATCGCCGTGCTCGGCCTGCTCGCGCTCGAAGCCTGGATGCGGCGTGCCCGCCAGGTGGAAGCGGCGCACCGAACACCCGAGGAGCAGGCGCGTGTCGCGTGACCAAGAGGCGGAAGTCACTGTCGCCACGGTGATCGCCGCGGCGCAGCGGCGCGTCAGAATGCTGGCGGCTGCGGAGGGGTTTGCATGGGGGCTCGCGGCAGCAGCCATTTGGGCTCCCGCCGGTGTGCTCCTGGCAGCCGCGGTGATTGTCTGGCGCTGGCGCGCCAGCTCGACTCCATCGATCGTGCGGCTGCTCGAGCGCGCGCATCCGGAGACCCGCAATGTCCTGGTGACGGCACACGAGATGGCCGACGGCTCGCTCGATGCCAGGCCGGAGGTTCGGGAGCGCGTTTTTCGTGATGCCGCCGGCCGCGCACAGAGGATGGACCTTGCGACGGCGTTTTCGACCGCGCCGGTTGTTCGGTCCATGACGATGGCGGCATGCGCGTGGGCCGTGACGGGCGTGGTGCACATGTGGGGCGGGCCGCTGCCTGTGCCGGGGGCGTGGCCAAGGCGTCCACGGGAAGGGCGGATGCCGTCGCGCGGCAGGCCCGCCTTCGCGTCACCGTCGCGGTCCAACCGCCGGCCTATAGAGCCGACACACCGCGCACCGAGGTCGATCCCGACCAGCTGCAGGTGGTGGAGGGAAGCGCGTTGCTCGTGTCGGTGGAGTCGTCTGCGGCTCGCGTGAGCTTGGAGCACGACGGCCGGATCCGCGACCTCGTCCGGGGAGCCGATGGCCGGTTCGTTGAGCGGCTGACGGCCATCAAAACGGGCTATCTGCTCATCATCGCGAACGACGAACCCGCCTCGGAGCCGCCTGGGAACGAGGGTGAAGCTACGCCGAAGCCTTCGGCGAAGGCGAGTGCGCGTCGACTTGTACCTCTCACGGTGTCTCCTGACGCGCTGCCGACGGTGCGGATCACCGCACCGGGCCGGGATCTGGTCTACGCCGGAGGCGATCCCAGGATCACGTTCGACGCGCACGCGACCGACGATGTCGGACTGCGCTCCCTGATGCTGCGGTTCACGCGGGTCACCGGCTCGGGCGAGAACTACGAATTTCAGGAAGGCGAGATCCCGTTGTCTGTCACCGAGGCGAGCCCGCGCGAGTGGACGGGCCGCGCATCGCGGTCCCTGGCGGAGCTCAATCTCAAGGACGGCGACACGCTGGTCTATCGGGCCGTCGCGTCCGACGCGCGCCCTGGCGATGGGAGCGCCAGCTCGGACGCGTTCTTCATCGAGATCTCGAAGTTGGGCGTCGCGGCCGGCGACGCGTTCACGCTGCCTGAAGAGGAATCGAAGTACGCGCTGAGCCAGCAGATGCTGATCGTCAAGACCGAGCGGCTGCATCGCCGGAGCGGCTCGCTCTCGCCGGACGAATTCGCCGAGCAGGCGCTGAACCTGGCGGTCGAGCAACGCATGATTCGCGCCGAATTCGTATTCATGCTCGGCGGTGAAATCAACGACGAAGAGGTGGAAGCGGAACAGTCGGTCGAGCTGCAGGCCGGCAGACTCCAGAATCGGGGTCAGCGTGACCTCCGCGCGGCGACGATCGCGATGAGTCAAGCAGAGAAGCTGCTGACCGGCGCGAGCACGGCGCAAGCGCTCGTCGCCGAGCGGGCCGCGGTCAACGCATTGCAGCGGGCCTTCTCGCGCGATCGGTACATCCTGCGCGCGATGGCGACGCGCAGCCAGCTCGATGCCACCCGCCGGCTGACAGGGAACCTGACGGACGCCGCCGGCTGGCGTCGTGCCAGGCCGGATGCGCCGGCCAACCGCCGTGCCGCGCTGCTCGAAGATCTGCTGCGAGGGATCTCCGAGCTGGGGTCAGATCTCGATTTTCGCGTTTCCGTGACAACTGCCACAGATGTCTCCAAAACGCGAAAATCGAGATCTGACCCCGCGGTTCTCGCGGAGGAGGCGATTCGGATCGATCCAGCGTCCGCTCCACTACGGCAGGCGGCGACGGCATTGCAGCGCGCGGCGACGGCCACAGGGAGCGAGCGCAATCGAGCGATCGCCGAAGCCGCGGCGGCGGCGACGACGGAGGCCCGCCGCGCGCACGCGGATGCCGCGGTCGCGCCATCGTTGCCGGCGGCGGCGCTTTCCGGAGCGTTTGCCGACGCGCTGAGGCGCTCGCGATGACTCGAATCCTCCGATTCGTCGCCGTCGCGATCGCGATCGCGGGCGCGATCGATCCCGCGATCACGCTCGCCGGCATGTCGCGCGCGCGGATCG